>TARA_R100001594_G_scaffold86935_1_pt1 | contig 13935 bp, 4 predicted proteins | sample TARA_R100001594 | Tara Oceans TARA_R100001594 (sample SAMEA2622752) | marine metagenome | biome: marine biome (ENVO:00000447); feature: marine epipelagic mixed layer (ENVO:xxxxxxxxx); material: "saline water (ENVO:00002010), including plankton (ENVO:xxxxxxxx)" | depth 150 m | reverse complement strand
GATCTGGTAATTTATTTGTAGAAAAAGAAAAAACAACTTTACAAAAACTATTAAGTTTATATCACCCACATAAAGACACTGTATATGAAGAATATAAACCAGCTGAAATAGCGGCTGATGAAATAGATGTACTAGAAATGCAAGTAGACGCTTTAACAGCGGCTAGAAGTGTTGATATTGATTTAGCAGAAGCTATTATGCGTGTAGAGGTTGGTTCTAAGGTATCAGATTTAAGTTCTAAGGAACTTAGACGTGATTTACTAGTGTTTGCTAAGAACAATCCTAAGTTATTCTTAGAATTAGCAGATGACGAGAACGTGATGTTAAGAAATTTTGGTATTAAAGCTGTTGAAGCTGGTATATTAAGATTGTCTTCTGATCAAAGAAACTTTTTATGGGGTAGTAATGGAAGAAAATTAATGGTTATACCATTTGATGAACACCCATATACTGCTTTAGCACATTGGTTTAAAACTGATGAAGGTATGGAAATTTACTCTAATATAGAGAAAAGACTAAATAACTAATCAAACTGTAGTAGGTGATCGCCCTACGGGGCGATTACACCGCTACAATAAAATAAAAAATTATGACAAAATCAAAAGGTTTAGGTGACTCAATAGAAAAAATAACAAAAGCAACTGGTATAAAAAAAGTTGTTGATACTGTTGCTAAGGCAACTGGTAAAGATTGTGGATGCGGGGCAAGAAAAAACACATTAAATAAAATGTTTCCTTATAACCCACAAGGAAGCTGGTTAAGCCAAAGATACGGATAAAAAGAAATAAAAATGGTAAACATAGACACGGTATATCAAAGAGTTTTAGCTATAGCAAATAAAGAACAAAGAGGTTATATAACACCTTTAGAGTTTAATCTTTTAGCTAACCAAGCTGCAATAGCTGTTTTTGAACAATATTTTTATGATAGAAATAAGTTAGCTGATATTACAGGTAATTCTACAGAATTCTCTGATACTGACACTATGTTAGATGAAAAGATTACTTTGTTTGCACAACTTGATGTACCTGTACCTGGAGGAAATTTATTACCTAACAATTTATATAGATTAGGATCTGTTTATTATGAAGAATCAGTTGCTAACTGGGCTCCTTACGCGGGCGCTCAACCAAATGATCTTAGAAGATACGAAGCAAAATTAGTAAGCGCTAAAGAATGGTTGGTTATTCAAAATACACCGCTGTTAAAACCTACAGATAAACGACCTATTTATATTAGAAGACAAAATAATGAAATCTCTGTTTTTAGAAGTGGTAACGCAATGATAACAGACGGTGTAGTTATTAATTTTATAGCTCAACCAGAAAAGGTAGAATGGGGATATGATGTAGTTGGGGAAAAAGCATTATACAATGGTAATCCCGGTAGAACAATTCATTTCCAACACCACCCTTCTGACGAAACAACTTTAGTATTAAAAGTATTAGAACTAGCGGGTGTTATTATAGAAGATCAAGGTGTAGTTCAATACGCTAACACAAAAGATTCTCAAATTCAACAACAACAAAAATCTTAATAAATGGGATTACTAAAACAAACTGATAATCAATATTACTCTACTAGAAAATCTTGGGAAATATACTCTGCTACTCAAAGATACTATGAAGTATCTAGCGCGAGAGGATCGTTTCATGATCACCATACAGCTTTAGCTAGTATTAACGCGTTAAATCCATTTGTTAAAGTATATGTTAATAATGTTCTTTATTCACAACGTGTTGTAGATGATAATAATCCAACTCAAACTATACAAAGATGGAAATTCTTTTTCGATCCATCTACGCTATTCGCTAATAGTAATGTTTGGTTATTAGAATTTGATCCTGATTACATTCCAGAAGTTGGATCAATTGTAGATATAGAAATAGATAATAGTATTTGGTTTGATCCTGAATCTGGAGTTACACAACAAACAACAAATAATTATCAAGTTACTTCTTTAGAAGATATTATAAGCAACTTTATGATAGCATACACCGGAGAAGATAAAATTATAAGCAAAGTTAGTAGGACTGATGTTCAGTTTCATGCTATGCGAGGATTACAAGAAATGTCTTTTGACACTTTTAAATCTTGTAAAGCTCAAGAGTTTGAAGTTCCTCCTTCTTTAGTTATGCCGTTACCACGAGACTATGTTAACTATGTTAAATTAAGTTGGAAAGATTCAACTGGAATTAAGCGTGTTATTTATCCTACGAAATACACATCTAATCCATCAGCTATAAAACAAAAGACCACTGTTGATGATGAGTTTGAATCAGCACAAGTTGGCGATCCTAATTTCAACGCCGATGATGGCACTTACTATACAGATAGTAACGATTTAATATATAATAAAAACTCTGACACATGGGATTCTTATAAAAGCTCAGGAGCGTCAACAAACGCTAGTCCCGCACACTTACATGGTAGCACTTCACATAGACATTACGATGAGTACGCATACAGTCGCGACAGAATTAATACAAGATATGGTATTAGTCCTGAACATGCACAAGCTAATGGTTCTTATTATATAGATTGCAATAAAGGTTTAATACATTTTAGTTCTGCTTTAAGCGGTTTAACTGTAATAATAGATTATATAAGCGATAGTTTAGGCGCGGACAATGAAATGGTTGTGCATAAAATGGCTGAAGAAGCAATGTACAAGTGGATAGTTTGTGCTATAATGTCTACTAGAGCAGATGTCCCAGAACACGCGATACAAAGATATAAAAAAGAAAGAAGAGCTGCGATGAGAACAGCTAAATTAAGACTATCTAATATTAAGTTAGAAGAAATCACTCAAATTTTAAGAGGTAAATCTAAATTTATAAAACACTAGAATATGCCGGAAATGAAAAATAACTTTCAAAGAGGTAAGATGAACAAGGACCTCGATGAGAGAATGGTACCTATTGGCGAATATAGAGATGCTTTAAATATTGAAGTATCTTCATCAGAGGACTCTGAAATTGGAGCGTTACAAACGTTGAAAGGTAATACATTATTGTCTAACCTAGATCCAAGTGGTAGCGAAAATTTTACATGTATAGGTTCTATAGTAGACGGAAAAAATGATGTTATATACTGGATGGTAGCTGGTAACAGCAAAGATATGATTGTTGAGTTTGATTATAAAAACGATGTAGATCCAGTTTCACCAGTTGTTATAGATGAGCATGCTTTCTATGGAGAACGTGCTTTAAACTTCAATAGGGATTTTTTAATAACAGGTATAAATGTAATTGAAGATTTCTTATTCTGGACAGATAATAATTCTGAACCAAAAAAAATAAATATACCACTCGCAAAATCTGGAACCCAATCTGGTTTCAATGTTCACACTATTTTTATGGTTAGAGACGTTTCCTTAAACGCGGCTCAAAATTCTTATATACCAGCAATTGATGTTAATGGTACGCCTATTCCTATACAGGAAAAGCACCTGACAGTTATTAAAAAAGGTCCTCCAGCTCCTCCTGTATTAGAAATGATTGACACTAAATTATTAGATTGGGACGGAGATGGTGTAGTTGGTGGGGGAGAAATAAGCGCTACCGTAGGTAACGCTTCTTCTATAAATTGGATAAATGCTGATGGAGAAATAGATTTTGGTACAATTATAAATATAACAACACCATCTGAAACTGATTTTGTTGGTAATTCAGATAGTTGGGGAACAATGTATCTCAACGTTTACGTACGCGGTGATAGATCCATAAACGCTAGAGTTGAAATAGTTGGGATTGGCGGACCTATTGGATATGATTGTAAAATTTTAAGTGGTAATCCAGCGATATCTGGACAAGAAGATTTAGTAGTGGAATTAGAAGAAGAACCTAATTTATTTGAGTTTAAATTCCCTAGATTTGCTTATAGATATAAATATAATGACGGTGAATATTCTCCGTTTTCACCTTTTACACAACCAGCGTTTCTACCTGGAAGATTTGATTATATGCCTAAACAAGGTTATAATCTAGGAATGACTAATAGATTAAGAAGATTAGCAATAAAAGATTTTGTACATGAAAGAGCTATGCCAGAAGATGTTGTTAGTATAGATATTTTATATAAAGAATCTAACTCTCCAAATGTATACTCTGTAAAAACAATTAAAAAAAGAGATTATAATCCTGATAAATGGGACGAATGGAATGCTACGAGTCGTAATAATACTACGAGTGGTCCTAATCAAGTTTCAAATGGTTGGAATGATAGGACAAAAGGTTATTTGCCTATAACCTCAGAAATGATTCATGCAGCGCTACCATCAAATCAACTATTAAGACCTTGGGACAATGTACCTAGAAAAGCATTAGCACAAGAAGTTATTGGTAGTAGATTGATTTACGGTAATTATCTACAAAATTATAACCTGGAAAGTAAACAAACACAAAATTATAATATTAAAGTCGATATAGATGCGCGTTTAAGAACTAGAGAAATTGGAGAGGAGTGGCCAAAAGAAATAGAAGCTGGTCCAAATAAATTACCAAGAAGATATAGTCCGTCAAAATCTATAAAATCATTAAGAACATATCAATTAGGCGTTGTTTATATAGATAAATACGGTAGAGAAACACCTGTGTTTTCAGAAGATAAAATAGGAAAAGTAACTGGGGGTGGAAATAGACGTACAGCTTCTTTTTATACTAAAAAAGAATACGCTAATAAACGCACTACAATGCTTGTAAACTTAAAGAATGATCCTCCAGATTGGGCGACACATTTTAAGTTTTTCGTTAAAGAAACTTCAAATGAATATTATAATTTAGCGATGGACCGTTGGTATGACGCTGAAGATGGTAACGTTTGGTTATCTTTTCCCTCTGCGGAAAGAAATAAAGTTGATGAGGAAACGTTCTTAATATTAAAAAAGACACATGATGAAAATACTTTTGTATCTGATCCGGCAAGATATAAAATTATAGCAATAGAAAACGAAGCTCCTAGATTTATAAAACTAACTCATATTTCTATGGGTGGTTTAACCGATACCTCAGATCAATCTCTAACACCTGCACCACCATTAACAGGTCTTTTAGGTATAGGTAGTGATGGTTTTCCTCTTGAGGGGACATTTTTTATAAAAGTTGAAAAAGATGCTTTTGAAAACGCTGGTTGGAAAGATAGTCTTGTTCATCAAGATATATCTCAAGTTTATTTTAGAGTAAAATCTAATGCTGGTATTAGTAATAGATATAGACTAAAACAAATTTCGTTTGACCCAAGTGGTTATTATAAATTAGAAAGTGATAAAATATTTGGTCCAGACATGAGTCATACCTCTCCAGATGGAACTTGGCTTAATAGAATAACAAACTGTGAATTACAAATTTTTAAATTAATTCCAGAAGATAGAGCAGAATTTGAAGGAAGATTTTTTGTAAAAATATTAAAAGATGGAACTTTAATACAAAATTTAGGGGTAGATACCGGTGATATAGATGATTATATAGCTACTAATTCTATGCAAGTTCAATATATTGATCCTAAAGCAGCTTGGTCAGCTACACATGGTAATTTTTATGGTTCTAATAGGTTTAGATTGTCTGTTGATTCAAAAAATGATAATGAGGACTGGGCGTGGGCAAGGCCAGACAACAACACGGGTCATGGTGAAAGATTTTGGTCTTATGCTGGTGATGATAGTGATAATACAGATAGTAGCTCTAGCGGTTGGTTTATAGACAAAGTAGAAGCTTTTAGACCTTTTAAATACACTAGAGCATTTTTTAATAAAAATGATGATATTGTACAAAGAGCGGAATATCTCCATCATTTCAAACCAGGTTTTCCAATACCATTTGTATCGCCATTTTTATACGAACAAGCGTGTATTGCACCTTACTCTATACTAGGATATGACATGAGTGATCATGCTGATTTACGTATGTTACAGGCTTGTGGCCTTGGTACGTATGATTCAAGTTATAGTAGTGGTACCAATAATTACCTTGGTGATTCAAGTATGAAGGGACCTGGAAATAAAGTTGGAACAAGTTCTAGTAGTTGGGGCGGTGAAGTTGGTCCAAGTATGGGTATAAATAAAGAAGATAGTATAATACATTTATCATACGCTGGTTTAAATGAAAATTCTAATTCGCGTAATGGTACTTATAGTGGTGGAAATTGGGCCGCTGAATGGGCTGATTGGGTTTTTAAAGCTGGTCAAAAACATGTTGTAGATATAGCTTTTATTGAAAAGTTAACGACACCTGAGCAGCTATGGAGATGGAAAGAAGATCCAGGTATGGAAGGTAAACCTATAATGTATAAAACTAAACTAGCCACATCAAATCCTAATATTACACTTAGTAGTTTGTATAATACTACCCATTTAAATCGTGAATTAAATGATTTAGATAGTAAACCTGGTGTATACTTATTTAACTATGCGATATTTAGGGATTATGTAATAGATAACCATACTTGTACAAATATTTGTCTATTTCATACGACCCACGTAAACCATATGGATTGGGTTAGTAGAAATATATCTGATCATGGCGCTACTTCCCTTGGTTTTGGTTCTTGTGCCCAATGCGTTACTCCAATCCCAGGATTATGTTTAGATATGTGGCCTGATCATGGAGCAGATGTTGCTCACAATCGTGGACCAATTAATAACCACCATTCTCTTCATAAAAGATTTCCAACCGCTATATATGATTACGGAAAAAGTTTCAATAGACGTAGAAGATATATTATAGTGGCTGAAACAGTTGGGGTGGGTAATCAACCAGCGGGACAAGCTCCTGGTACTGTTGGTCCACACTTCTATTTACCAACAAATAATCCTGATTGGGATCCTCACTTTGATCATACAGCTACAGCTATAGAAGTATACCCAAACGGTCACTGGAATGAAGGAAACGCTTTCCCAGATCCAGCGCCTGGAATTAGAACAGATGGTATGTACAGTGGCTACACAGATCCTAATCCTTATGATTTTGATTTTGGTGATGGTAATGGTGTAACCCAAGGCGTTAATATAATACCACAATATAAAAGATGGGACGCTAATTTTGTAACTCAAGGAGGTAATGCTTCACCGGGCGTGTCAAATGTACCTGGTAGTGTTACTTGGGAACTATTGGAATTTTTTACTGGTATTGAAGAAAAATTTACAAGCACTAATCCAGCTATATTTGAAACAGAACCAAAAGAAGATGTTGGGTTAGATATATATCATGAGGCTGGTCATATATACCCTATACATTTAAATAGTGAAACTATAGAACAATTTGTTGGAGCTATACATAAAGATACATCTAAAAATTCTCACGTGCAGTGTTGGGACCCTCCTTACGCTCCTGGTAATAATCTTGGTACAATAAATATTTCTACTGGTACTGGTTCTATTTACGAAAATGATATTAGAGTATATGCCGCTGACGGAAGATTTGTTCAATTAGCAGATAGAGATGGTGTTATTTTAGATAGCAATATAGGGGCACACACTTTACCGACTGAAGGTTCATATTTAATGTTTTGGAGAGCAGACGGTGGAACTACAGAGGCGCATGTTGGGTCTGCTACTTATAATAATAACGGCACCTGGTTTGAACTTATTGGTAATCAATTTAACAATGATGTCGGCGTTCACAGTATGATGATAGAGTTACCTTGGTTTAATTGTTATACTTTTGGAAATGGTGTTGAATCTGATAGAATTAGAGACGATTTTAATCAAGTAACAATAGATAATGGACCAAAAGCATCTACTACAATAGAAGAACCTTATTTAGAAGACAGAAGAAAACATGGTTTTATATGGTCTGGAATATATAATTCTAGAAGCGGTGTAAATAATTTAAATCAATTTATACAAGCTGAGGCGATAACTAAAGATGTTAATCCAATATACGGTAGCGTTCAAAAAATGCATGCTAGAGATAATGATTTAGTAGCTTTTTGTGAAGATAGAGTTTTAAAAGTATATGCTAATAAAGACGCTTTATTTAATGCTGATGGAAACACTAATATAGTAGCAACCAATAAAGTTCTTGGGGCTGTAAAACCTTTTGTTGGTGATTATGGAATATCTAAAAATCCAGAATCTTTTGCTTCTGATTCGTACAGATCTTATTTCTCCGATACAAGTAGGGGTGCTATAGTTAGATTGTCACAAGATGGTTTAACAGCAATATCTAATGCTGGTATGAAAAATTGGTTCTCTGATAATTTACCTAACTATGATAAAATAATAGGTAGTTTTGATACAAATAAAGATGAATATAATGTGTCGTTAATATCTACATCTAGAGGATCGACACCTAGAGGACCAGCGCCTCGAAGTTTAACAGCAGCAAGAGTATCAGGACCACAGCAAGCATCAGGTCCACAGCAAGAATCTATTGATATTGATACTACATTGAGTTTTAGTGAACCTGTAAATGGTTGGGTTAGTTTTAAATCATGGGTTCAAGAAAGTGGTGTTAGTTTAAATAATAATTATTACACATTTAAAATAGGTGAATTATACCACCATCACACGAACGATACTAGAAATAACTTTTATTGGCCAGGACCTCCAGCTATATTAGAAGAATACCAATATGAATCATCTGTTGATGTACTATTCAACCAAGCGCCTGGTATTATAAAAAGTTATTCTACTTTAAATTATGAAGGAACACAATCAAGAATCACAAGAGATATAAATAATAATCCAGATTATTATGATAATTTTGCTAAATCAGGTTGGTATATACAAGAATTAACTTCAGATGTTCAAGAATTAGGAGAACTAGAGTTTTGGGATAAAGAAGGTAAATGGTTTAGTCAAATTAAGGGGGTTAAAACTCAATGGTTAAATGATGGTACGGCTGGTAATATTGATCCTAGAGAATTCTCTTATCAAGGTATTGGAAATGCAGACAATGTAGCGTGCCCAGATTGCCCGCCTGTTGTTAGTTGGATATGTCAAGAAAATACTAACGGAGCTCATTTTAGCCCTGATTGTAATACAGGCGTTGTCGCGAAACACGCTAACGGGCAGCCATATATACATTATAATTTAGCCGCTGCGACTGCAGCTGGAGACCCAACTTTGCAAAATCCAGATTTTATTAATTATTGTTGGTTAGAAACGGCAGCACAAGGCGTTCCTGGTGGTATAACCCCAGCGCCTACTTCGGCATATTTTGTTGGAAGCACTGTATATACAGATGATGCTACCTATATAAATATGGATAATCCACTTCCACCAAGTCCCGGCTATAGTACTTGTTTTATAAACGGTATAGATAATCAAGATGGCCACTGTACCAAGTGGGGAGGTATGGGTATAGATTGTATGGATCCAGATGGTCCTAGTGGACCAATTGCAGCTATATATGCTATGAATTTTTATTATCTTTATAACCAGATGATTAATTGTTATCCAAATACAACTAATTTAACAACATCAGCTGGACAATCTATACATGATGCTTTCATATCAGGTAACTTAGTTTGGTATATGGAATACGATGCAAATGGGAACTCAATATTTCCACCAAACGTAGAAGCTCTTAAGGATATACTTAACAATGCTGGTGTTGGCACTTATGATGGTACCAATCCTTGTCGTCATACTGTACCCACTACAGGAGGTAATAGTTTTAGTTGTGTCGCAATAAATGGAACTAGTGGTTATGCTACACAACAGGAATGTTTAGACACTGGATGTGGACAACCAACCGAATCTTGGAATTGTGGACCGACAGGATGTACTGATCCAGGAGACGGTACTGGTCAATATACTACATTTTGCGAGTGCGTTAATGATTTATGCTGTCCAGCAGGAGAAGACTACTTCTTTACATGTCGAAATCTACCTATTCCTAGTCTAGTTATTGGTGGGTGTATGGACGACGGTATAACTAATGATCCTTGGATTATAGATAATAGGCCAAATAATTGGGTTGGTACTGCTTCTAATTATAATCCATTAGCTAATGTAGATGACTGTGATTGTATATATCAAGGAACGTCAAGTTGGGATTGTGATGGTCAGGGGAATTGTTTTGATCCAGGAACAGGTTTAGGACAATATCCAACACTTGCTATTTGCCAGCAAAACTGTCCAGTACCTTGTCCTAGCGATCCTTTAACACAAGCGTTAAATATCACACCAGCTACAGGGGGAGTTGGTGGTTGTCCAAATAGCTTAAATGACGGTTCTTTTGGAATATTATTAACAGCAGTACAAGCACCATTAGCTAGTTCTACTTTTACTTGGGCAGTACAAGTTGAAGATAGTTCTGGAACTATAGTTCACACTTCTGGCCCACACACTGGATTAACAGGTACTCCTATTTTTTCAGGATTAAGTCCAGATATTTATACTTATCGTATCACAGATTTAACAACTAATTGTGATTGGACCTATCAAGTCCCAATCGTTTGTCAAGATCCACCTCCACCAGCATCATTTGATTGCAACCCATCTACTGGAGGTTGTTTTGACCCAGGTACTGGAAATGGGCAATATTCCACGTTAGCCGCTTGCCAAGCTGCTGCAGGTTGTGAACCTCAAGGTTGTACAGATCCTTGCGCTTGTAACTATGACCCTAATGCAACGATTGATGATGGTAGTTGTACATATGATTGTCCTAATTTACCTATAATGGACACATCTTGGGTAGATTATTTAGATGCAAATAGCGCGCTTTGTCAAAATGATCCTAATTGTAATGGCGTAAGTAGTTATACTCCACTTGGTATGAACGCGCAAAATGTTGCTAATGGTTGTCATTTTCCTAACAATGAGTTTGCTATACAATCATTTATAGCAAATCCAAGTTTTGGTGTACACGCCGACATGCGTCAAGTTAAGTGGTATAAGCATTCTGGATGTAATTCTTATTATCATTCTTTAAAAATAAGACAAGAAGACTTAGATAACTGGTATCAGTTTGGACCTGGTTATTACTTCTTTACTTGGGCTGATTATATAGATGCAGCTATAGCAACTGGTATTGTTCCAGCTCTAGATTTATTAGATCCTAGTCAAGCGGGGCAAATTAATAGAGATACATCTGGTTATTTAATAAAATTTACCGCTGTAAATAGTGTGATTAACCAAGCTTTTACAGCTCATTGTAACGCTAATCCTGGTGGACAAGCTTGTAATAATAGTAGTGGTACAATAACTAGATGTATAGCGATTCATGGTAATCCTACTCATTGTGATAGAACTTACTCTACGGTATGCTCTCCTTGTGCAACATCAACAGCTATTCAACCATGTGGGCCACCACCACCACCACCTACCCCTGGTAATTATCTTTGTCACGCAACTGCTTGTACACCAACAACGCTACCTGTAACTCATATTGATGTATACGCTTCATTAGCCTTGTGTTTAGCCGCTTGTGGAAGAGCACCATTAGAATCGTTTGATTGTGATATGATAACTGGAACATGTTATGATCCTGGAAATGGGCTTGGACAGTATACCACAATGAGTGATTGTATAAGCAATTGTCAACCACCACCACCGCCAACAAACTACATTTGTGAACAAACAAACCCTCCATGTAATCCAACTTTACAACCTGTGGGTGGAAACATTTATGCTACACTTGCTGATTGTCAAAATAACTGTGGAGGTGGAGTTAGTACTAACGATATAGCGTGGTCTGGTTGTTGTCACCCGTTAGCTGCAGAATATAATAATTTAGGGTATAATGGATTACCATGTCACGCGGACCCACTGTGTACATGTTTTGGTGTGAATGCTCAAGGTGTACCTATACCAGATCCACTTTATTGTACTCTTCCTAATTGTTTTGTAGCAGGGACAAAAGTAACAATGCTTGATGATTCTTATAAAAACATAGAAGATATTACAAGTGGGGATATTGTTAAATCTTGGAATAAAAACACCGGGATTATAAGTGATAATAAAGTCATAGCGTTAAAACAACAAACCAATAATAAAACAGTGAAACTTAGTTTTGGTGATATTGAACTTACAAATACTTTTGATCACCCTTATTATGTGGAAAATAAAGGTTGGTGTTCTTATAATCCTGAATTAACAGTAACACAACACAATATTGGAGAGATTAAAAAATTAGAAATTGGAGATACTTGTTATAAATATAACAATGGATTGTTAGAGAAAGTAGTTTTAACAGATACTATAGAAAATTTAGAAGAAGTAAAAACATATATATTTACTGTTGAAGATGATAATACTTTCTTTGCAAACAATATATTAGTACATAATAAACAATAATAAAATTAGAGATGGGAAAGTATGATGATCATAGTAAAAAAGCTCCAAGGATAGAACCAGAAATTACAGAACTGGGACCAGTTGAAGCGGGTGATGATGTAGTAACAGATATCGTCACTGAAACAAAGACAGAGAAAATTCAAACACTTGAAGCTACAAGTGAACAAGGTATTGTTAGCGATTCTAAAGAATCTAGAGATAAAAATATTACCACTAAAAAACTATATAATACTATTTCTTGTCCATGCTCATCATACGCTGTTTTAGATAGTAACGGTAGTATTTCTTGTGAAACATTAGATCTTGGTATAAAGCGAAGTATTAAATCTATAGTTATAAAAAACCACTATATAGATGGTAAAATACCTAGAGTAGGCGATAAATGGAGATGTTTGAAAAATTGTAAACAAGATGATTTTAAATGGAACGCTTATCATATTGTTAAAGTAGAAGAAAACAAAACTGAGATATCTAGTTCTTTAGTTAATTCTATATTATCAACTTCTAATTGCTATATACCACCAACAACTTTAAAAGATTATAAAGGCGAAACTATTGATGAAAAAATACTTCTTTTAAAAAATGCGGAAATAGATCCTATAGATGGTCCAGTTAACGGTAGAGATTTAAGTAATCCTATAGCATACGTAAATGGTAAGCCGTTATACGAAAGCAAAGATCATATATATTGGTATACTAGATTATTTGGAAGCGAAGTACAGCGAGACTCGTTTACTTATTTTGAAAATGAAGACTATAAAGGTTATATACCATTTAACGATGGAAGTGGCGCAAATTATGTGTCCTCTATTATGGTTAATGGAAGAGATATATTACCTTTACACAATGGTGTCATGCAAAGTGATAAGGATTGTGTTAGCAAAACACTATTTGATTCTTCTTATGAATCAGGTAAAATGACAATTAGTCCATCGGGTGGTAAAATAAAAATACTTATACACGGACAAGGAGATCCTATGTTTACATTATCGTTAGATAATAGTTCTAATTGTACTATTTTAAAGAAAAGATTAAGAAACGTAAAACTAAATAATACTTTTGAGTTAACACAGGAAATACCATTTTTACCAGATGGATTAAGTGAAGAAGTTTATACTTTAAAAATAACGCCAGGTATAGATTTTCAAATTTTTACAAATGGACATTTTACTAGCGTTGTAGGTGATATTAAAATGAAAATTTATCAGTTCGCGCGTAATACAATAACTTTATCAGCTGCCACATCAACTATTTCTAATGTTACTCAAACTTCTAGTAATAGTACTTTTTTAGGTGAAATGAAAGAAAAAAGAAATGTAGATACAACACACACTATAAATGTAAAGAGAAGCAGTGGTACAGATAATTATTATATAAAAGACAAAGTACCCCCTATTGAAGATGTTATTTCTTATGATACTGTTATTAAAAAGAAAGTAATAAAAGATGAGAGCGATGGTAGAGTTATAGATGCTGTTAATGAAATAACTGTTGTTAATGCTTTTACGTCAGATGGTACAACTGTTACCAATAAAGGTGATGTTAAAAAAGGTATGAGTTTTGATTTTACTGTTGAAAAAACAAAAACAGTAAGAAAAAGTATTGATTTAGATATACATAAAGAACCCTGTGATGATTGTGATGACGAGTTAGATATACTTACTAATAGATTCGAACTAGAAAATACCAGTGAC
>TARA_R100001594_G_scaffold69334_1_pt1 | contig 13949 bp, 9 predicted proteins | sample TARA_R100001594 | Tara Oceans TARA_R100001594 (sample SAMEA2622752) | marine metagenome | biome: marine biome (ENVO:00000447); feature: marine epipelagic mixed layer (ENVO:xxxxxxxxx); material: "saline water (ENVO:00002010), including plankton (ENVO:xxxxxxxx)" | depth 150 m | reverse complement strand
AGTCCTACGGGGCTGGCACCGTATTCAATGAAGATAAGCCGCTTCAAGGTATAACCAAGAAGCAGCGTAATCGTAATAAGAAGGCCGGTGATGTCCTTAACATCGGGTCCGGCACCCGTTGCAAACACTGCGGTATGCTCTACTTCATGTGGGTAGACAAGTGCAGTACTTGTGGTCGCCAAATGGAATATAACTTAGGACAAAGGGAGGAATGATTTCATGGGTGATGTCTTAGTCAAATCGAGAGCCGACTCTGAGGCTGAGAAGCGAGCAGAGGCAGAGGCATCGTTTGAAGACAAGGAAGATCCTCGTGGCTTACCTAAACCTAAAGCCTTGAAGGATATGACAGACAAAGAAAAAGAGGCTCTCAAAAGAGAGGGACTTGAAGAAGGAGGAGGCAGGGTTGGTGTAACAGAAGGCTCTGCTGAAACCGCATTTGAAGATTTAGGTATTACTAGAACTACTCCAACAAAGATACGAGAAGATGATGATGATGAGGAAACTTTCACATCTACTACTGGTTATGAAGAAAGGGATAGGAAGCGCTTAGAAGAGGCTTTGGAGAATGCAAAGCAACAATTGGCAGAAAACCCTGATGCAACCTATACAGTCACTGAAAACGGAGAGCAGGTACAAAAGCCCCTTTCTGAAAAAATAAGTCAGTTAGAGAGCAATATAGAAAACATTCAGCCTGACTTTGTACCTGACCCCTCTAAAAGAAGAAAGGTCGCAGTAAAAGAAAAGCCAAAGTTATCTCGTAGAGAAAGGGCCATGGTTGAAAACGAAGGCCGACTACAAGAAGTTGCAGAAATGCAGGGTGTCGATTTTGACTTAGCCCAAAAGAAAGCACTGAATGCAATAAAGGATTTGGCTAATCAACAAGGCATTCCTATTCCTCCGCCGGGTGCTCTAAGAGCATTTGGCCCGATGGAAATGAACCCCGAATACAAAAAATTACTAGATGATAATTACAAAAGGATTCTTGGCGACATAATTGTTGGCAAAGTGCCCACTGCTATGATGAGGGACTCTGAAGGCAAACTCAGAGAAATTGAAATCCGGCCAACTAAGGCTACTGGTGAAGCCCTTGAAGATGAACTTAGAGATGATAGGGCAGCACAAGACAAAGCACTCGTAGCCATCGCTAGGTTACAAGAAGAAAAAGAGGATGCAGAAGAAGCAGGCGACTCTGATAGGGTAGCGGTTCTTCAAAGCCAAATTGAAGAAGAGGCACAAGCATTCCCTGATATACAGGCAAGGCCGAAGTTTGGCGAAAGCGCTACTGGTCAAAGTGTCCGTGAACAGGTTGCAGAAAAAGATGTCAGCGCTGAAAAACTTAGACAAATGGCTCAAAGAATGGGATCTCAATTTATGTCTGAGGGTGAAGAGGAACTTTCTCAAGCACAACAAAGAGATGCTCAGATAGACAAATTAGAGTCAGAACTTAACGAGCCATACATTATGGCTGGTGACGGTGAAGGTAATATCAATCCTACTCATTCTCTGTACATCAAAACTAGAAGAGATGCACAAGATTTGTTAGCAGCCGCTACTGCAGCAGGTAGACAAGACAAGATAGAAGAGGCTCAGAATGCTCTTGTTAATTTGAATCGAAGGTTGGAAGAAAAGGGTAGACCGCAAATGCGCTCTGTACCTGCTGGCTTAGGTGGCACAATTTCACAAACGCCACAAGGTCTTGACATTAGCACTGACATAGCAGAGCCTATACCTGCTAGAGAGTTCTTTAGAAGAATGATTAATCCACGCATGACTGCTGGTGGCAGAGGGCAAGGTCAAAGAGGCACAGGCCAAACTGTCGAAGGTGGATTTGTTGATGCACAGAAAAGAATTGCTGGATTAAACACTGGTTGGGACTTTTCAGATGACCCCTTGTTTATGCAAGTGATGAGTCAATATGATGTTCCTGAAAACATAATACCTACTATGGCGAAATTGAAGCAGGGTCAATATTATGGCGACCCAAGAGCAAAAAGCAAAGTTAGAGGTTTGAGAGGATTAGGCATAGGTCGAGGTAGACTTGATGAGCAAGAAAAGGTTGTACGCAGAGCAATGGGTGACGCTATGGCTCGTTTCATGGCAAATCATGTTGCTACTCCTGAAGGCGCTATGGAACTACTAGGGCCTGAATATGCTGCGTTTATGACAAAGGACCACCCCGAATTGGGTGACCTTGATGCTGAGCGCAAAATGAAGAAACTTGAAAAATTAACTGCTGAAAGAACTCAATACGAAAACAAACTTGCTCTTAGCGATCCTGAAAAGATTAGAGAAATGCAGGAAAAGCGAGCAGAAATGGAAAGGCAAAAGCAAGAGGCTATGATTGGACGAGCAGTTCAAACTATGGCTGAAAACATGGCACTTAATCAAAATCATAACAAAATCGTTAGAGGTAGGTTGCCGGGCTTAGGTCAAGGTGGCAAGTCCATACAAGAAATGAAAGAAGAGCAAGTGTTGTTGCGTGAGGCAGTAGAGGCTGCTCAAACTGGAGATGAAGATGGTTTGGGGACTTCACACAATCGCTTAGTAAACAAATATGGTTACAGCCCTGAGTCTTTAGATGCTGATATGCTTGAAAGGCAGGCTATGGCATTAGATGGTACTATAGAGCATCTTTCTAATGAAAGAAAAAGACTCATTGCAGATGTAGATTCAATGTTTAGAGACACTATGATTAGAATGCAGCGACATCGCCAAGGTGCTAGAGGTCAAAGACCTTTCAATATAGATGTACCTGACGAATTACCGTTGCTTGATACTGACCCTGATGTTCCTAAGAAAGAAAGAGGTTTCAATATAGATGCTATGCAAGCACAGATGAAAGTTGCTGAAGAAAGAGGCGACACAGAATTAGCAGCCAAACTCAAGAGGCGGATTAAGGCTGCTAGACAATCGGCTGCTGGTGGCGAAACTATGTCTGAACTTGAAGATAAGTTGAGAGAAGCAGAAGCATCCGGTAACCAAGCCACAGTTGATAAGGTTCTTGATAAAATAAGAAGGCACCGAAAGGAGATTACTACATTCAATCCAATGCCGAGTGCACCAGCAGATCGTGCAACTAGTACCCGTATCGAATATCCCGAAGCACCACCCGCTATTCATACAGGAGGCAGTCGCCCCGATGCGTTTAGACCCGGTGAATTAATAGAAGAAGTAATGCAATATATGCAAGAAAATGAGCCTCAATTAAACGATTACAGACTTGCTGGAGGCATCAGAAGAGAGTTTGGTAAAGAACCGATTGAAATGTCAAATGTTGAAAGATTGGCCGCAGCCCGTAGAACCAAAGAAGGACACGAACTACTCACTGATGCAATGGGCGATATTGGTGTGTTTGACCGTGAAGGCGAAACAAAAGAAACTGAATCAATCGTACCTGAAGAAGGTGACTTTGGACCAGCAATGGGCGAAACCATTGGCGGGCGAGTTACTGATGTTCGCACAAGAGGCTCTGTAGGAGGCAAAGAAAGGCGACTAGAGCAATTTGGTGATAAGCCATCTGCTACTCCTGATAAAGCATCAGGGTTTGAAGGTGACAAAGCACAGAGGCCAACCTTTGGTTCAAAAAGGCAAAGATTCTTGCAGGGCGGAATTGACATGTCAAAGTTAGTTGGCGAAGGTGGCACTTCTGATGAGAAAACTATGTCTGCCTTAGCAAACATGTATGGTCCTGAAGAAATACTAAATGTCCTTAACAATCCAAGAGTACAGGCTGTCAGTGGCACTGGTGCTTATACAGCAGCATCACATCGTGAGAAAATGTCAATGATACAAGATGCGTTGGCTGGCAATTTGACTGCTGAAGATTTACAGCCTGCAGCACCTCCGGCACCTCCGGCACCTGAGCCAGTTGCACCTCCAGCACCTGCTTCAGCAGCACCTGCTGATTCCGGCTTTGCAGGAGAGCCACCAAGTCCTCTTTCTGCCTTACAACAAGGAGCAGAACCTGTAAACATATTCCAACAGCAACCACCTCCTCCAACACCTGAGCCAATGGACAGTACTACTGAGCAGCAGTCCGAAGTTGCAGGAGTAGCACCTCAACCTATGGACTTCGGACAACCTGCTCAACCTGCTCAACCTGCGGCACAAGTCACACAAACGCCCGGAGTGGACATGACTCAAGCAATTCAACAAGCGATGGCTAATTTAACGCCTGAACAACAAAATGCGTTGAGAGGATTAGGTCTTGAAAATATGAGTCTTGAAGAAATTATGCAAATGGTTTCAAATGTGCAACAAAAGTCTGAACCAATGCAGCGTTTTGATTCGACAGTTGGCGATGATTTGTTAAAGAGTATCAAAGACCGATTTTGGCGGCAGGGTTATTGAAGAGTTATAGCGTGGCTTTGGTGAGGGGAATGGAAGATGCCGATTATATTTTCACCCGGTGAGGCTGAAACACGACCCCTCGATCCTGAAGCAATCGTATATACCACTGCTCAAAAGGTCGCAGATTTACTTGGCATTGGCCCTCAAGAAGCAGTACTGATGTCTGCTAACGCAGAAGCAAACGCAGTGTTTGTTACTGGTGGCGATTACAGAAACACCGGGTTTTCAGTGGACGATACTATACTAATCTACAGTGATGCTGACCCTATGGGTTTGGAGCGTGTAATTACAGCGATAACTACATCTGCTAGCGGTGTCAAATTAGCATTCTCATCGGCTATCAATCCGGGTCTTTACGAAACTGGTGACAATGGCTATGTTCAAAATCAAGCATCATTTACCAATGGTAAGGCTCGTGGAATGACAAGAGCAACCGTTGAAGAGTTCATTAAGCGCACCCAAGATCGCATTGATAGTGAAGCGCACAATGCTTGGCGACCTACAATGGTTCACGCTGAGTACATCAATTTCGATACCTACAAGCCTTACCGCCGCCGGTACTATACAGACTATGTTGGTACATCTCCCCTCCTTTTCAGAAATGTACAGCAGGTTCTGAGGCTTGAAGTATGGCAGGGTGACGACTACAGGGATTTGTGTGGCTCTGAGGCTAGACTTGAGATAGTAGATGAGTTTGCTTTGCAAAATGTCGCTAGTGGTGTTCTGATTAACAACGGTGGTGGTTATAGTGCAACTCACGCTAGCGCTATGGCAGTGGATGGAGTTGATGCCACTACTAAGTTTTCTTTAGGAGATTTTGTGTACAACAGTGCTGGTACTAAGTTAGGTACAGTTAGCGGTGTAAGTAGTACAAGTATTACAATCGATGCAGGGATAACAGCAACGGTTGCTAACGATGCTGAGTTGTATATCGCAGGTGGGCACTTTTACATCGGTTTGGCAAATGGTAGTTATGTCGAGTTAGCACAAGGGCCGGGTACATCTCAATGGGATGCAAGGTTTGACAAAGTTAGTGCTGCACAAAGCCTTGCTGATTTAATCAATAAAGAAGATAGGGTAGAAAAGGTAGCAATCGACTTTACTCCAGCATTTACTTTACCGGGTAGTACTTCTAACATCGCTGTAAACAACGAAGCGCTAGCAACTGCTAATTCTGATTATGGTAATGGTAAAGTAAAATTAACTAGTTTAAGACAAACTAAAGGTGGTGAAAGCGTTAGTGTAGCCTCATCTGACTTGACTAATTTAACAATCGGTCAAACTACAGAGGCTAGCACCACATCCACTAGCGTGTCAGGAACTACCGTAACAGTCGCATCTACTACTGGCTTTGCTAGCGGCGGAGTCTTGATGGTTGGCTCAGGCTCATCTGTTGCCATTTTAAGTTACACTGGTAAAACTGATACCACCTTTACAGGTTGTGCTAATGTCTTAGGTACGCCGTTGACTACACTAAACACTGGTGGCACTACTGTTTTCCAAAGACTACTTCAATCCGACATCGGAGCATTCTCTGACTTAGGAGGCGACCAAGGTCGTTTGAAAGATTGGTGGATTGACTATGAAATGGGTATCATTTACTTTAACAACTCTTATCCGTACTTTGAATGGAACGCCATCAAAGTCGCTTATATCTATGGAGAGCGCTATTTGGAAAAAGCAATCGAAGAAGCGGCTACCAAGATGGTTGCATCTGACTTACTTATGTCCGATGACCGCTCGGTGCTAATACCTGAAGGCTCTCAGAATGTAGACCTTGGTGCAAAGATTCAGATATTCCGTAATCAAGCCAAGGCTATCTTAGGTAGATATAAGGAAGTAGTGGTGTTTGAATGACGGCAGAATATACTGAGCCATTGGATTCTATCATCACCGTTCTTGGTGATTGGAATAGAGCCAACACTGAGAATATCAAACCAGTTATTATTGACATAGCAGACCACGGCCCTGAGCGTGGTAAGCGTTTAGACTTACAGCGTAGCGACTTTGTGCTATGTTACGAAACTGCTCACAGTGAAGAGCAACCCGATTTGTTTTACAACTTCGTTACAACAAGAGTCAATGTTACAGTTGACATAAGGACCGCAGTTAGTAGAACTCGGTTGAGGAAAATGGAAGATGAGTTTCGCCGCTTGATTCATACTAAGCGCAAGGGTGATGGTGTGAACTATGATAGATTAATCATAAAGACCCGTACCGATCTTAGTGACAGAACCAAGCGTTTGTTTAGACACACTTTCCAAGTAGAGGTAGTCATACTGGCTGAATTGATACCATGAGGTGATTAGATGGGAGGGTTCGCAGCACACTACAAGGGAGATGTTTCGGAGGTCACGATGGGCCACGAAACAGGACTCTACATTGAACACAATGAACCCTTAACTTGGTCGGCTACTGATGGCACAGACCACACTGTAATTACTTTTGCAACACAAGCAGGTGCCGCTGGCTCAATTGGTTCCAACACAGCGGCAGGTGTATTGCGTGTACCGATTGGTATGTTGATTGGTACAAAGATGTCATTTCATGGCGACACTGGTAATTTTTCTGCTCATTATTACGAGGCAGTTAGTGGTAAGATATTCAGCATTATCGACCATACCTACGAGTCAAGTGTGACTAAAATTAAGATAGTTCCAAAAATGAATCTTGGAGGAACTGTCACTAGTGCAGCATCTGATGTGATTTTCGTCCACTCGTTAGGTATGCCTACCGTTGGAGTAACTACTGCTATCAATGCTAGTGCTGCTGCATCTGCTGAAGTTAGTTTAATCGACCAGTTTATCGGCCTTGCATCGTTTATGAATCTGCCCGATATGACTGTAGATATTCACAAGTATCATGTTGTTGGCTTAGGTAGACAGGTCGCAGTGCAACAAACAGGCAAGGTTCATCACATGGGTGGTGCGCTTGAAATGCCACTTCATAGTCCACGCTGGTTATACTACAGTCTTGGTAGAGAAGTAGTGGATGCTTACAACTGTGGTGGTGCACCTGCAAGTACTTCTGCTAAAGGTAGCCTTACCTATACGGTTGCCCCCGGTCAGACATTTATTGATTTAGATAACTTGGACTTTGATGCTGGGGGAGGGACAGTCAATGCAGCAGTCGGTGATTATATTTTAATCCATGATACTACTAGAACACCAACTGTCACCTACAAAACTCCTGATATAGCAACAACTGATTACTGGCCCCCTGCTAGTAGTGGTAGTTTGGGATCGGATGCCCACCACTTTGAATGGACTGAAACGAGTGAGTGTAGAAGAATAGCAGCGATTGAGCCGCTGGCTAGTGGGCACAGGATATTCGTAGACGACCCTTGGCAGTTTGAGCACAGCGGTGATGGCACTAGTGCCGCTGACGATGTGCTACTAAGAAAGTATGATGCAACGGGGCCAAGTATCGCTACGACTAAAGATATAACAAATCCAGTCAGGCGTTTATTGTTTTCAAGTGACACCATTCCATCATTTTGTATGGAGCACAGTATTAGGAATAGAGATGTTGGTTCATACAGCACAGAGCAGACATCTAATGCTCCGGGCGGCGCTAATGACAGCAAACAACTGACTCGTATCTTTAGGGGCTGTAAAGTAGTAGAATGGGAATTGTCATCAACCGTGGATGCTGAATTAAAGTATCGATGTATATTTGACGCTCTTTCTACCTATACAGATACTGGTAGACTAGAATCATCAAACAAAGGTGACAGATATATTGCTCACAGGATGTTCCAAAACACGGCAACTGATGCAGCATCGAGAAAGGCATCAGGTATTGCAAGTGGTACAGAGAAACCGTTTATGTTCTACAACGGTAGTGTAGAGGCATTTGGTTCTAGCCTCGGCATGGTTAGTGCCTTTGAACTGAGAGGTAAAACGGGAGTAGAACTGTTCCATACTATACAGAGTAATCCTGTTGCTGAAACTGTAGATGCAAACAATTTGTCTACCAAACAAGTGCCATACGGTGGCACTAGAAACGCTTCTATTATTCGTGAAGGTCGTGAAGAGTTTGAGATGGAAATAGATGTAATTCTAACTGATGCTACGCTTCTACATCGATTGCGCAGCCACCTTGAAACAGGTGGCTCTGCAGGAGAAACTGGCAACTTAATCCATCTCAACTTCACAAAGCCAATCGTCAGTGGTGGCGGCAGTAATGCACAGTCACTTAGAATCCTGATAGACGATTATGTTATTACTGAAGTTCCTATTCCCGTACCTGATGGGATGGGACTATTGCATTCCAAAATTAGGCTGGAGCCGAGAAATGTCAAGGTAGTCAGCCAAGATACACTATACCATTGTTGAGTTGATAATATGCCGATGAAGTTTTGGAAACCTCTTCATCCTCGTATTGAACTTGATATTGTAGAAGATGAAGAAGAAGAAGGTGGAGAATACCTCTTCGACCCTGAAGCAGGGAGGGCCAGTGACGATCCATTCGCTCACCTTGCTTCAAAGGATGCCCCCGATTCGGCTGCATCCGAGGACACAGTGAGTAAGTATGTCGCAGGAGAAGAAGAATAAAATCGAAATAAATGGCAAAGAAATAGAAGTTAAAACAAAACAATTAACTTTCTTTGATGTTCAAGCCGTAGCACCGTTATTATCTGACGGCAGTTTAGACTTTTCATCCTATTGGCGACATGCATTTACTCATTGGTTAGCATACGATTCGCAATTTGATATAGAACACATATCTCCTTCTGAGGGCGCAGCATTAGCAGCGCTGCTTCCTGAGCCTAACGAGGTGATGGAGTGGTTACTTTTTCGGGAGCCGAAGTCGGCAAAATCAAACATTTCATCAACGGGCGACCCGTTAGTGACCGACTTCGCTACCAACGAGAAGGGATGGAGTACCTTTTGATGACACACTATAACATGGGGTTGAATGAAGTGAGAGAATTGAACATTGAAGATGCCAAGCAACTTTTGTATTGGGCGCAGGCATCTAATGATGATTCTGAGGCTTCTGCAAACGCAGTTTACTTGGGGTATGACATGGTGCCCCCACTGGAGGGGATATGATGGTAGACGGCAATATTGACCCTAGAACTGTAGAAGCAATGGAGAACTTCAAGGATTACACTGAAGAGGCGCAGAAAAACATGAAGGCTCTGCAGGAGCAGATGGACAAGTTTACTAATTCCATGGCTATGACTAAAGCGCACAGCAATGACCTTAGAGAATCGCTTAGACAAACTAGTAGAACTGATGGCTTCAATCAATTGACAAGTCCTTCCACTGAAAGAACGCAGATGGGCGGAGGCGCTACTCAAGAATCTCCGGGTGACATTACTGTTAATCTCCGTATAGATGTTAGTGGCGTGACAGATAGAAGTGACAAGAAGGCGTTGGCTAAGGAAATTAGTGCCATGGTTCAGAAAGAGTTGCGCTCTAAAATTGGTGGGCCGCTTAACCAAAGTGGATTTAGCAGGAGTGGTTGAAAGTGGCTGATGGGGAGAGAGTACCTGTACGATTAGTACAAGAAAATGGTAATACTATCTCCCTAGATGCGACTAGCATAGACATGGTTGTAGAAAGACAACAGTCTGCGTTTGGTATACCTTTGGCTGACGCAAAGAAAATGGCAATCGATCTAAACCAAGCAGTTGTTGGATTTGAGATACAAGGTGTGTTTACTGACGATGAAGGTCAAGAAGCATCATCGCAGGCAAAGGCCGTGGTTGATTTCAACCATACTCAGACTTTGTTCGACCAAGATGCAGTAGAGGCTTACGCTGAAGCCAATGCTGGTGGTAAGCAAGGTAAAAAAAGCGCTGGTAATAAATCAGGAACTATAGGTAACCCGACATCAATTCATTTACCAAGAAGAAAAAGAAAAGCGGATTGGCAAAAGTGGCAAGGTAAACATATGTCATTTCCAGTTGCATATTGGGTTGAGCAAAACCAAACAGCAACTGGCGGGTTGCCTATAACTTCGGGACTTGTTGCACGATTTAACGCAGACTCATTAGTTGCAACTAATATGGTAGGTGGTGCATTAACTCATGGAGCCACAGTGAATACTTGGGTGGATTCTGTTTCTAGCATAACTGCAAACAAAGTTGGCTCTCCGATTTACAGGGACCATGGTATAGGTGGACAACCTTATGTTTACTTTGATGGCTCATCAAGGTTTGACATTACCTTTAACGCTAATCTAAACCCTGCTGATGTGACTATCTTTGCAGTTGCTCGGACATACAATGATAATGGTGCTGCTCAATCTATAATCGTTAGTCGAGAAACTACTAACGAAGGCTATGCTTTATTTTACAACATGACTGGCTCTGAAAACGAAGCCAAATTAGATGTGTATAATTCAGGTACTGCTACTTTAGAAAGCGGCAACGGAACAGTTTCGATAAACTCACCTAACATAATTGCAGCAAGAGTACCTGCAAGTGGTACTAAACAACTATTTCAAAACGGCGAGTTCAAAGCAACACATAGCACTGCTTACAACAATTCAGATGCCGCTACTACATTCATAGGTGCAAGTGACAGTAGCACCTCTAATCCATTTGTTGGAAGCATTTATGAAATTGTAATTTACAATAGGAACTTATCTCTTGATGAAATGTTCCAAGTAGAAGGTTACCTTTCAAGCAAATATAACATACCTTTGATTGGTGCTTTGGGTGGAAAACATCGTTACAAGTTTTTCAATTTCCAAGAAGATGCTGACTCTGTAAGAGTAGTATTTGATGCTCAAAGGGTAGCATCTAAAAACGAACCTTATGGCTTTGTAAATAAGTCTAGGCACATGACTGGGCTGACAGTTGGTGGTAGCAGCACAGTTACATCAATTAATGTTTCAGGAGGAGATCCTAGAGAGTGGATAGAATTGACAAACAGTTCTGCAGACTACCATATCAAAATTAAGGAACCTACTACTTATGGCTCTTACAGGGTTAATTCTGATAAAGTTGATTTGTTGCTCAAAGTTACAGGGCTAGGTGCATCTTCAATAACTTGTGAAGTAGTAGCAGGGTTAGGTGCTAGTATAAGCACTAATGATGAAATACACTTGGCACCGTGCGAAAACTTAGGACCTGAGCACGAGTCATCTTCCTATGGTGGGCCTGTTTTGGTTTTACCTATAGAAAATGCATTTACAGAAATTACTGCTTTAGGTCAGACTTTGAGTTATGTCAACTACCCAGCATATCAAAACACCGTTGCAAGGACAGAAGGCAAAACGCAAATACCTACACACGCTAACATAAATGGTGATGGAAAAAGAGCAGACGAGTTTATTACTTATCAGTTGTCAAAGTTATTGACATCTACATTAGAAATAAGTGAGCGAGCAGTAAATGCCGCTGGTAACAAAACGATAGATAAGGTATTTACAACTGCTATCAAAAAGAGCGGAGATGGATTTGAAACACGACTAGAGATAACTCAGGTCCACGCTACATCACTTGGCACAGTCAATAATAAAATCCGTCATAATTTTGGAGTCGGTACTTTACCTACGGTGCAAGGTTTCACAGGAGGCAAGGCTGGTAAACAAGTCAAGTCTGCTGGTGATAAAGTCCAAGATATCTTGGGTATACTTGGTAATAGCAATAATTTTGACACCGCTGCTAATAACAATTCTATCGGAAGGTTTGTATCGCAAATAGGAGAGTTTGTCACCGATCCGTTTTACGGTGAGAGAGATAACAGCGATTACATTTATGCTATACAGATACCTTATGATACGGGTGTAACTAAAGGTAACAGCAATTTGGATGCACAAATTGCACAAAGAAACCACTGGGTTATGACTGATGATGCACCAACATTTGAAAAGATGGCAGTGAGTAATGACACCCACGCATCTAAAGATTATGCACCTGAACATGATGACAGTAGGCGAAATGGCATACATGGTATAATCACTGACTTCCATGTGCACCGAGATGCAGAAATGAAAGCCTATGAGTTTGCTTTGAAGTTTGTAGCGGCTAATGTAATAATTTGAGGAGATACTATGGCTTTACCAATCAGACTAATTGTTGGACCTGACAATCTAATGGAGATACCATTAGAGGCACAGTCACTAGATGTTACTGTAAATCGCAATGCATCTGCCTTCCCTACTCCTAATAACATAGTTGGTAGAGTTGCAATTGACACGAACATACCCGAGATCGACATCGAAATAGGTGGTATATTTCAAGACGAAGTAGGTACATCATTTGACATAGAAAAAACCAAGCCTAGTTTTGAAGGAGGAGACATTGTATTCAATTTTGCATCAATCGTACCTACTTCTAATCTTTCACCTATACCTCGTGCTTTGGATAATTTTGTAAAAGTAAACTTCAAAGATGACATAAGCCGAACTGATGAAATAACTGATATGATTGACATATTTGATACACCCCCTGTCCACACGCAATTTAATGAAACAAGAGAAATAAGTGATACAATAAGGGATGCACAGACTGGAACTACAATCAATCATCCATCATCGGGTACTTACGCTGCAGGTTCAACTAGCATAGCAGTCTCAGGAGGCACCTCTCAGATTTCCATAGGCCAAAGAATACATCTATCTAACGGTACATTTGTTGGAGTAGTAACTAATGATGATGGAAGCACATTGACGCTTAGTGGAGGGACTGAAGTAAATCTAGCACATGGTACTACCTTGTACAATTATAAAACTCAACTTTGGACAGGGCAAGGGCAAGTAGTAGGTAGCGTAATAGATTATGAGGGGGATTTAGTAAAAATCAAGGAGATAAAATTAGATAGCCTTGGTGTACCTGTTTACAAAGATGTAGATTATTACTTGACGGTTGCTTCTGCTCCGCCAGTAGAAGCATTACTAAATAATAAAAAAATATCGATATTTCCTAATTATTGGAGAATAGATGGAATGACTTCTACACGAAACCTACCGCTAGGTGTTCACTTAGTGTTTTCTACTGACAGAGCGCATTCTGATTTTCAAAATCAATCATCCGGCGGTGCTTATCCCACCGTCATTCAAAGAGGTCGGCACAATGAAGAAACAGATACTGACGGTAACAGAATTGCAGGAACCGGCCAAGATGTTTACATCAAAGTCCCAATAGGCGGCATAACAAGTCATGCCGTGAATGGCAACCCAGCATCTACTTTAGCATTGATTGTAAAGAAGGCGTTAGAATTGACAGACGACATTATGATAGATGGAAGCATTACTTCTACTGGAGGGCAAACATTAGGCTCTGCATTTACAGTTACAGTAGGTGGACCTATGTTGAAGGTAAAGCAAAAGGACAGGCCCATAAGTAACAATTTTGTTTCAGTTTTGGAACCCTGCTTGCAGTTCGATGCTTCTGAAAACTTTGATGTGGCTGATGCAGGTATTTACGAGTTGGCTCAAGTCGAGTTCTTTACAGGTGGTTATGTTGTAAACTCTACTAGCGTTAGTTCTAAATCGGCTGGCGACAAAGTTCAAGATTTAATAGGAATAGTGTCGAATGCAAAAAAGAATAGAGATTTGATTAGAGGTATACAGATACCTTATGACAGTTTGATACAAAGTGATGCAGTCACACCAACTGCAAGGAACTTCTTTTTGAC
>TARA_R100001594_G_scaffold150505_2_pt1 | contig 13949 bp, 22 predicted proteins | sample TARA_R100001594 | Tara Oceans TARA_R100001594 (sample SAMEA2622752) | marine metagenome | biome: marine biome (ENVO:00000447); feature: marine epipelagic mixed layer (ENVO:xxxxxxxxx); material: "saline water (ENVO:00002010), including plankton (ENVO:xxxxxxxx)" | depth 150 m | reverse complement strand
TAGCTTTGGCAAATATGGGGTGGGCAAGTTTATACTTGCCTGCCCCACAAGCCAAGACAACTTAAAGGAATACGATGGCAACCTCAGCAACATCCATTACATCTTTGCAAGCAGTTAAAAGGTATTTGCGTTTAACAACTTCTGATGACGATAGACTTTTAACGGAGTTGCTTGATGCGGCAACTGACCGTATTGAGAAGTTTTGCCAACGAGTTTTTGTAACACAAGATTACAAACAATTTATTAGCGGTTCTGGAATGGGCAGTTTATCTTTACCAAACTATCCTGTTACATCTATTCGGAGATTGGGGTGGGATAGAAAAAATGCTTTCACAGTATCCGCTACAACTGAAGCCGATTTAAGGGCAACAGTTGAAGTACAGGATGACCAACTTGTGCTGAAAAGATGGACGCTTGCAGGAGTTGGAACCGAAACAAGCATAACATTTTCAGCAAAACCAACGGTTGGTGATTTAGTGGCACAGATTAACTTAACAACAGGATGGTCCGCAACATCTAATGAGAATGTTCTGACCGATGAGCTTTTAAGGCAAGGCGGTCAAGATGCTAAAACTAATTCTGCTCAAATCTATTATTTGAAGTCAAGTGATGCAGACTATCGTGTCGATGAAGATACAGGACGAGTAGATTTGTTGTCGGCACAATTCGAATCACAATGGTATCCTTTTGACCCGAATGCAATGATATTCCCAAGAGGTTCGAACAATATATTTGTAGACTACACCGCAGGATATACGCAAGAAACAGTACCTATGGCTTTACAAGAAATCGCTTGGGAATTAGTTGCTTCAGCATATCATGGCGGAAAACACGACCCAACAGTTGCAAGCGAATCGCTTGACGGCTATTCGTATTCGACACGCTCATCTATGGAATTAAGAGATGACCAAATGCGAAGAATGTACATTTACAGAAGGAACGCAGAATGAGTCTGTCTGGAATGATTCAAACTTTAGGTGTTAAAGTTGATATTCACAGCGTGACTGAAACTGTTGATGCGGGTGGATTCCCTGTCCGCACTTATTCTTTATCTCAATCAAATGTTGATTGTGCGATATTCCCAAGTTCTGCCGATGAGGTAGTTGAAGGTGGTAGACCAAGAGGCAAGATATTTGCTAGAGGGTATCTCAAGGCAACAATAGAAATTAACCATACTGACCGTATTGTATTTGACGATTCAGATACAGGAACAACTCGCACCTTCGAAGTTACAGGTGCAAGGCGGTCTTTAATGCTTCACAAAGATAATCACATGAATAAAAGGATTGTTGATTTGGTGGAGATTGAGTAATGGCTGATAAAAAGCATGGTGTAACTGTTGATATTCAGATTGCCAAGTTTCGCTTATCTTTGATGAAAGCGATTGAAAACGAGCTAGTTGCAAGCGGAAAAATCTTCAGGCGTAATTTAGCAACAGTATTAAGAACAACTGGAAAATCCCCACCCGCAAGTCCTGACGGTTCGTATATCCCATTTAACAGAACAGGAAATCTTGCAAGACAATGGAATGCAAGTTCAAGAGCAAGAAGGACTGCAAAAGGAACATTTACAGTATGGGTTGGAACAAATGTTGAATACGCAAAATGGCTTGTAGTTAAAAAAAGCAAAGGGCGTAGGAATTATCTTGACGGCAGATTGTCTTGGAGAAGAATGACCCTTGAAATGATGAAAGAAAGATTGAATGCTGATAGAATTGTAAAAACTGCCTCAAGAGTATTAAGGAAAACGCAGAAGGGTATGGAGTGAGGCATCTATGAGTCAAGCAATTAAAACAGCGATTTATACAAAACTGACTACTGACCAAAGTGCAGGTTCGTTATATGAAGCAGTTGGGGGCAGGATATTCGAGCTTGAAGGCAAGGACGATGCAGACTTGCCGTTGCTCACATACGAAGTAACAAGCACCCCTGTACAAGGTCTGTACAACGGTACAGTAATTGTCGAATCTCAAGTCATCTATACAATCTATGGTCACAGGCGATTAGGTTCTGCAGCATTAGGCACTATCGAAGATAAGCTATTCACTCTAATGAATCAATCCATACTTGCACCGACAGGTTATGATACAAATTGTATTTCGGTTTGTTTGGATAGAGATAGGCGAACCGTATTTGACCAAATAATAGCAAGCGAAAGTATTTATTCAATCGAGGCAACTTCAAGTTAAGAGGAAAAGCAAATGGCAAGGTTAGTTGGAAATCAAGGCAATGTAGCAATCGGCAGTCTGTATAACATTACAGCAAATGCGTGGTCAATGACGATAAGTAGGGTTGTAAGTGATACAACTGCATACGGTGACAGTTCATCATCCTTTGTTGGTGGTGTACCGACATACTCTGGAAGTATATCTGGTTTTTTATCTAGCACTTCAGCACCTGGTTTTAGTGCTACTAACTTTGAGACAGATGATTCACCACTAATTACACTCGAAGTTGATGATGCAAATAACAGACAATGGAGTGGTAATGCAGTTGTCACAAATGTTTCAATCGGTACTTCGAAAACAGGCGATACAACTGTATCACTTGATTTTAACTTTACAGGTACTGTAACTGAAGCAGGTTGGTAAGCATTAACTTTTGTTTTATGTTATGCTTCATATATGAAATATGAACGAATTGAAGTAGAGGTCGCTGAGGGCATCGCTTGGTTGTGTCGGATAACGCCACGACAAATGATAGCCCTTGGCGATTCTTTATGGTCAGAAACAAGAAAGCGTTTGATTCAAGATATGAAAGATGCGGATATTGAATCTGCGGAAAGAATGAAATGTCTAGAGGAACACGACCGCAAGCGTGGCTTAATGTCTGAGGTTATTCATTACGCTGTAACTGCACATGGTTCATTAGAGATAATAAAACTTGCTTCAGAAAATGAAGAATCTGAAAACGCTGATGGGTTGCCTGAATCTTTTATCGGTACGACAGAAGATGCTATTCGAATTGCTCTTGAGTTAATAGGTACTCAAATTGATAACGATAGTAATGGTAAGTCAAAAAAAAAGGCAGAGAAGAAAAGCCAAAATGGATAACTGAATCAGCACTGATTTCTCACTACTTTCCATCATTTGGGAATCCATTGGATATGCCCATAGATTTGTTCTTGATTCTGCGTGATAGAATTGGTTATGTGAGGCAACTCGAATCGGGGATGAGCGATAGAGAGTTTGTTGAGTTTATGTCTGAGTATAGTTATTTTGAGGATTAAAAATGTCTGATAACATTGGCACCATTACTGTTGCGATTGAAGCACAGACCCAAGCACTTGAAGAAAGTTTAATGCGAGCAGAGCAAGTACTTGTTCAATCCGCAAAACGAATGGAAGCACAACAGCAGGGATTAGGCAATATGTTCAAAGCTTCTTGGGTTGAAATAGCATCCAAGATTACAGTTGCCACTACTGCTTTAAGTGTTGCTGAAGGTGCTGTAAAAGGTCTATCTGGTGCGATGGATGTTTTTGGTGAAGAAGGTACTTCATCTGCCGAAAAAGTTGGCGGTGCTATTATGGCATTTGGTAATGCGGGCATCCCAATCGTCAGTCAGTTAATAGGTGTAGCTGAAGGACTTGCTGAAGTATTTGTTAGGTCTGGTGAACAAATAGCAGAAGTAACAAGAATGATGGAAGAACACCAAGCAGGTGTAAGAAGGACAGAAAGTAGGCAAAGGCAAGAAGCAATGGCAGATGACTTATCTGCTTTTGTTGATAACATGGCGGCAAGAGTAGATATAGAAAAATCAGAAGGTGATAAAGCTCAACAACTTCACATTGCTAGAGCCCAAGAAAGATTTAATCTTGAAAGAGATATACAAAAAAGAATTAAAACACTTACTGGTGAAGAAGGTATGGATGCAGATTCAGTAAGACAAATGCAAGATGCAAAAGACAGAGCTTTAGAATTACACGATGAAGAAACACGCCTTTTGCAGCAACGACTTGCAGATGAAATACAAAAAGAAAATGCAAATAACGAAGAAAAGTTGAGACTTGCAAGACAGTTAGCACAAGAAAAGGCACAGGCAGAAGCAGATGCAACAAAAGACTTGCAAACACAATTAGCGATTATGCAAGCGAAGGCATCTGGAGATGAAGAAAAAGCAAGAACACTTGCTATTAACGCAAGATATGAAGCAATGAAAAAAGGTGCAACGGATGCACAAAAAGCAATTATTGAAGCGATGCAAGCAATAGAATTAGAAGGTATGGGTGGTAGTAGTGCTGCACCTGCGGCAAAGTCTACAAGTAGAGGTACATCAAGTGTTTCAACTGCTTTAGGCAGTATGACTATTGCAAAACAGGGTATGGAACAGAAAAAACAGACATCTATTTTAGAGAGAATCGCAAAATCAAGTGCGACTGTTGCAAGCGAAATAACAAAAAAGGATTCTAGTGGTATCATTGTTGCTAGTTAGGAGCATTTTATGGCAGTAGTTGTAAGCGAAAAATTGAATGGAACAAAAAGCGGTAATATCAATGCTGAGTCAGGTATACGAACACTCACAAAAACATATATCGTTGAAAGCAATACAAGTGCAACATTAACTTTACAAGGTGCAATGTCTGCATTAGAAGATGTTGTACCGATTTTTTCAGAAATAGATGTCGGCTATGAATTCAGAGCAAATACCACGCTTGCTGTGACTTGTAAGTATTATGGAACAAAGTCTTGGAAGCTAATTGAAGGAACAGATAATGCCTATGAGTTTGAATTAACATTTACAAACGCAACTAATGGTGGTGCGGCAATTCCAGACGATAATGATACAAGTGGTGAAATTGAATATGTTACTACTCAGGGAGATGTAAACGGAACAACGAAATCTGTTTGGCGAGCAAATCCAGTAATTGGCGATACAGACAACCCACCAAAAAATATAGATATTGGGGGAGATAAAATTGATGCGGGCGGTACGCCTACTTCAATAACTTGGGTGAATTGGCGATTCACTACAACAGTTAAGTTTTATGAGTTCCCGCCATTAAATACATACGCATATTTAATCGGGAAAAGGAATCAAAGCAGTTACGAAGGTGCGGGTGAAGGTCAAGTTTTGTATCTAGGATTTTCTTGGGGAAAAGATGGTGCTTCTGGTTTATGGTCAGTTACACACAACTTTGCGGTTGATAAAGAGCAATATCACATGGAACAAGTATGCTCAACAGACCCAGATGGAAAGCCAATTTTAATTAAAGGTAGTGAGCAAGGCGAAGAAGAATATCACGCAAAGCATGTGTATTTTATACAACCATTTGAAAAGGCAAGTTTTGGTGGTGTTTTACCAGACTTTTAATATATGACGAATCTTTCAAAAATCAATAGAATGAAGTTTGGAATAATTGACGAAGTGTTTATGAACACTATCGTTGATGCAGTAGCTCACTTTGAGGATATAGAACCTGCAATTAATAGGTTGATTTCAGATGCTGACCCAAATATCGGTAGCAGTTTTTTTGCAACTATTAAAAAGAAAAATGACTTTTTAACTGCTAACATCACTCGATTTTCAGGAGTTACCCCAGAAACTTATGCTTGGTCATACGAGTGGGATAGAGTAACGCTTGGGATTGGAACAGATACTTTTAATGCTAACAAAGATGGCGTTTCAAATACTGAAGCATTTAGAGAATCTTATGAGCATATTTCATCTGGATTCGTAGGGTATGCTTTTAACATAAATGAATTATCAAGTAAAAATACAGTTGAAAATAATATCGTGTATGGCATAAATATGAGCAACGAATCTTATCCCGCAGGTTTTAGTCCTATACCTCAACCCGATGAAACTGTTGTTGAATTGAAAAAGTATTTTGTTGGTAGAGAGGGCGGTCAGATTTTTCCCATATTCCTTTTCAATAGTACAGGTATACATGATGGAGATTGTGACTAATGTCGTACCATAGAGTATGTTGTTGTTCACAGCCAGAAGCGGGTTATCTCTGTGTGCCAGAGGGTTCGGATGAAGAATGTTCAGCAACTTGCTCATTAAGAATAGTTGTACCTGCTGTTGATATAAGACATACTCAACCATTTAATGACCCTGGCAACGGAAGTTGGAGTGGCTATTGCACAACCACATCCAATAGTTGGACAAGCACCTTCGATTTATTTGCCGATGTGAGGATGGCAACAGGAGAATTATGCACAGGCGGAGATTCTTGCGAATGTTTTTATGTAGGTATAAATACAAAACACAGTTTTTATTCAACAGATGATTTTTTGAATTCAATACCTGAACCGTATGGTACACAAGTAAGTGCAGGTAGTTGGTTTGGTGATGAAGTTTGGGAAGGTTCTTGTTGTAATAAAATCAATGATTCAGGTGGATTCTGTCGAGCTTCGCAAGATGGAAGCTCATATTGCGGATTGCCTGCCACGCTCGATTGTGTTGAAGAGCCAACAAATGTTTGTTGTGATGATGGTCAATGTTGGCAAAAAGCAAATGAGGTATATGACTTAGGAACATGCACTGAAACAATTAGTGGAATTGGTCACGCTATAACTAGATATGCAAGTGTTTGGCCAGAGTGCGGTAGTGCTTGTGGAAGTAATCAACCAGACGGACTACCTGGTACAGATGTATGTACATCTTGTGGTGATGGCTTTAATCGTATCGCTTGCTGTGCGGCAATGGGTTCAGGTAGTAAAGGATGTTTGCCGAACGGTCAAGCAAACTGTATTGGATATACTCACTATTGCGATAATGCATTTGGACCAGTATATGGATGCAATGAAACTGGATGTCAAACTACTGCGGGTAAGGCATCGTATTCGGGCTGTACAGGAACGCTAGAGTTTGGGAAATTATGGTATGACCAAGTAGAAGGGTATTGGTATTTATTTGCAGGTTTTCATGCTCGTGCGGGTTATTGCGAAAAGCAATGGAATATATTTAATGTTGGTGATTTTAATATAGATACGGAATATCAACAATACATACCAAATACTTATGAAAGTGCATTTAACTATGGTGGTAATGCATGTGACCCATGTACCAGTAGCTCTTCATGTACTGCACCTACTTTTGGTAATACATGCTCATGCGATGGTTGTGGTTTTGCATGCGATGCGTATTGCACAGCTGCATATCAAAGCTCTTGCTTTGTAGGTAGCGGTAATGCTTCAGGGCTTTACGGTACAAGTTGGAGACTTCCTGAAGGTTGGTCACCTTGCGGTGGCGGTGGAATTTCTAATACATCAAGCGGTGTACAAGTAGCGTGTAGGTATTTTGGATTTGATTACGAAATACCTTCAACTGGTCCAAGAAGAAAGTATGGTGATATTGGTTGGGTTGAAAGCGGTTTTGAAATAAGTTGGAATCTAACGCCATCATGAATCTAAAAATACTAAAACACAAACCAGTTAAGTGCAAGTTCTGGTCACCTAAAAAAACCAAAGGATGCTTTATGTGTCAAGGTTCTTGTCGGATTAACCTTGCACCTGACCCAAGTATCGATGGGTGTAATGACCATTGCGGTTGGAATACATCAAAACCAAATCACAAAAAAGCAGCATTTGTGATGTATGAGTATGCGATTCCTTTTTTTGTAACAAACTTTTTTGAAAAATTGAAATCGTATTTTCGTGCTGAGTATTCATATATCACGCAAGGTGCGGTATCTTCAAAGGTATACAAGCAACGCATTGATGCTTGTCTTGCTTGTGAGTATTTGGTTAAAACAGAAGATGAGATTGGTCATTGCAGTAGATGCGGTTGCAGTATGAAAGCAAAGCGTGCGGGCTTGACCGTCAAAGGTAGAATGCCTATGGCAACTTGCCCAATAAATAAGTGGAATTAAATGAGGTAAACGATGGCAAAGCAAACAACATGGACAGGCAGTTCGAACAGCACTTGGAGTGATTCAGGAAATTGGACAAACGGATTACCTGGCACAGGTGATACAGCAGTTATTGACGGTTCAGTTGGTATTACAGGTGGTTCGGGCATTAGTAATACTGAGGTTGAAAGGGTATATGTTGCGAGGACATATACAGGTGCTATCGGTTCTGTTGGTACGCCACTCGAATTAGATTCAGCAGAGGTGTCTATTGATAATAATACAAGTGGCTCAACACATTTTGTTCATTTAACAGGAACGAATAATACAACGCCAACGGTAATGGTTGATGGATTAAAAACAGGTAACGCATTATATTTGTCTGGCGATTTGGATTTGGTTATTTTGGAATCAACGATGGCGGGAACAATTCATCTAGGCAATAGCGGTACTAAAATTGCAACGGTGAATCAGTTAATTATCGAAGCTTCTGCTTGTACAGTAGATGCAAGCGTTGCCGCAAATGTTGCTTTTGCCACAGGTGCAAAAGTTTATCAAAGTGCGGGTACATTTAAGGTTGGTGAAAACTGGGGAACAAACGGTGAGTGTGTTATTTCAGGTGGAACAATAAATGTTGATAGTTGGACCGCAACAACTGGCGATTCATTAGTAATGCTAGGCAGTAATGCAACTGTAAATTGGAATGCAGGTTCAACAGGTCTTACTCCATCAAGTGTTACAGCAGTTAATACGATAACGATGGTGGCAGGAACATTTACAACGGAAAGCAACGATACAGCGTATGTCGGTCTTGGAACAGTCAATCAATACGGTGGTACGATGAATCTTCAATCGCCATTCCCAAATATTGATATTAACACTGCATACAATACATACGCAGGTTCGTTCTCATTCCCGAAACAATCTGTGGTTACAACAACTGCGAAATAATTTTGATGAGTAATTGGGCGAGGTTCTGCACAATAAGTTGTACGCACTGTCCTTACCAATCTGAGCAAGCGATTGATAACTTGCTAAAAGAGTTGAAGGGCAGAGAGCTTACGCACTTTATTCACTTAGGCGATGTCGTTGATGCGGAAGGTGCAAGCGTACACGCTGATGACCCTGCATCGCATACTTTATATGACGAGTTTTTAGTTGCTTCAAATATGCTTCGAAGAATCCGAGAAGCGTTGCCCTCAGATTGTGAGCTAATTCTGCTTGACGGAAATCACGATGATAATATACAACGCCCAGATTCAAGGCGAGTGCCTAGAGATTTTCGTGACCTATGCAACCCAAGAAGAATGGAAGGCGTGAAGGACGAATACAAACATTGGTTACACATACCATATCGTCATGGGAAAGAGGGAACATATAGATTGGGTAATGTTATTTTTGCACATGGGTTTGCCGCAGGTGCAAATAGCGGTGACCTTGAAGCGATAACACTAGCAAACGATTGTCATGGCATGCTTGCAAACCAACTAATAATTAGAGGTCATACGCATAGACCTTTACCACCAACGCAATGCAAACGCTCATCAAAAATTAAGTTGCCACTTTGGTATGCGAACGCAGGATATATGGCTTTTGGAAATGGTAACAAGCGTGCGCCTTACACATATCGGTTTTCGGTATCGGAGTGGAAACACGCCTGTATATTTGGTGAAGTGAAACTTGATAGAGTTCGAAGGATGAATCAAGATTCTTGGAAAGCAGAGTTGGTGTATTTATGAGAGTTGAATTGCGAAACAGGCGATGGAATCTGGAGGGCATAGCATACTTGCAGGATGGTAGCTGTGGAAGCATCGACCCAATCGATGCACCGCAAAAGAGGATTCTTATTGCCCTCAACCAAACCCCCATAGACTTGCTTGATACAGTAATTCACGAGTGCTTGCACGCTTGTGTGCCTGACTTAGCAGAAGAAGCAGTAACAGAATCCGCAACAGACATAGCAAGAGTGCTATACCGTATGGGGTGTAGGGTGGATAGTAATGAGTTGTAATTGTAATTGCCATAAGAAGAATGCTCAAAGCGAATTGAAAAAATGCAAAGAGCAGAAAAAACAAAAGAGCAAAGAGTTGAGTGAGCTTAAAAAAAAGATGCTTGCACTTACTATTGCTCTTGCCGTAATCGGTACGCTTGTCGGGAAGGAAACACTTGACCGAGTGGTTGAGTATTTTGAAACATTAGACAAGGTGAAGCAATCCTCTGAAAACTTGTTCGGGGAAGCAGACCCCAACTTTATTTCTGTGCCATATCCCTCGCCAAGCACTTTAGCGGTATTCGCTTGCCTAGCATTAGTGCCGACCAAACGCAGGACATAAAAAAATCCCGCTTGAGCGTACGCTTGTGAAAGTCTGTTATCACATGAGTTTCTTGCTGTTTAAGCGGGATGCGAATCGGGTACACCTTTCTGGTCGGACTTGGCTCTGCTGAGATTCCTTGTCCCTTTCATCGGTAGTGCGGTCTGTTATGACCCGCCTTCGCTAGTTAAGTGCCTGTTCTTAACTATGTATATATTAACCGAATGGTGAAATAGGTGGGGCTAATTATCCGAGAATCGCACCAAAATCGTACAATCCCATAGGATTACAAAATATAAGCCCTAGCCCCCTGTTTCAGAGCGTTTGTAGCATAAAGGGTACTTACCCTACCTTTTGGCTGAAAGCCCGCACAGGCGATTCTAGGGCGTGTAAAAGGGCTGAGAGTGTATTTGCTATCCCGCAACCCGCAATATACTTTTTGTCCTTTATTGTCTTTTATAGTCCTTACTTTGCCCCATAAGTGCCGATATATCGTTATACTGTTACGGTCAAACATTGTAGTCTGACCAGAAAATTCATTTTATGAAAGGATAAAAAATGAAAAAAGAAGAATTACTAAAGCAAATGGCAAGTTTGTACTATCGGATAGAAACAGACTTGATTCGGATGAAAGCAAAGAAATCACCTGATGGTCTTTTAGAAATGCGGGATTTAATTCAAGAAGAATCTCTACTAGTTATTAAAAAAGGAAAATAAATATGAAAGCAAAATACGCAGGAACATGCAAAAAAACAGGTCGCAAGTTTAGGAAAGGTGACAATATCAAATGGCTCGGCAGAGGAAAAGGTGCCGAGCTTATTTCTTATGCCGATGACCATAAGCCAAGCGGTCACTGTAACGGTTGGGATGGTCAGTCACCCTATAACGATGCGGGCGAACCGATGATGACAGCAACACAGTATCGTCAAGCGTGTCAAGCAGATGACGAGTTTCACTATTACGACAGATAAAAAGGAAATTGAAATGAAAGAAATTACACGAACAGTTTTTTATGTACAACGAGATGGCGAGGATATAAAGGCATTCAAATCGTTTGCCAATGCTTGCGATTTTGTTCAAGAGTTTAACGGTGTATGTGACGGTTTTAACATTATTGAAGTAGACATTATCGGGCATTCCTCTTATCCCGAAATGCTTAATGCAAAATATGATTCGGGCGATACTGTACACGAGGATGCTCCTGCTAAACAGCAGGGCAAAATCGAGTATAAGTACAGAGTTCAATATCAAACGCCTGAGATGAAAGCAGGTTGGCTCACAGAATCTTTAACACCATACTTAAATGACGCATGTAGCAAAGCAAGATATCTTGAAAACGAAGGTATTGCAAAAGAAACACGAATAATATCTGTTGGGCATCTAGTATGACTTGCAAAAAGCATAAAGTCTTGGATTTGTTTTCTGGTATAGGTGGTTTTTCACTTGGACTTGAGCGTACTGGGGGATTCAAGACTGTTGCCTTTTGCGAAAAGTGTCCTGAAGCTACAAAGGTGCTGAAAAAGCATTGGGCAGATGTGCCTGTTTATCAAGATGTAAAAAATGTTACATTCAAAAACTTAATTAAGGACGGTATTGAGTTTGATGTATTGACTGCGGGATTCCCCTGTACTGATATATCAAAATGCAATGTTAATGGAGAAGGAATCAATGGTAAAAAATCTGGATTGTGGAAAGAGGTGGCAAGAATCATTAGGGATGCTCAACCGAAATGGGCAATTCTTGAAAATGTACCTGCCATTCGAAGTAGAGGATTTGAGCAACTCATCTCTGAGTTTGATGCGTGCGGGTATATGGGCGAGTGGTACATTATTCCCGCTTCCAGTATTGGGGCATATCACAGAAGGCAGAGAATGTTTCTTATTGCCTACCCCGACAGCAATGAATGTTCCCATACAGGCAGGACTCCATTCTTTCAACGGTATGTACTGGAAAAAACCAAACGGCAAGAAGCACCAGACGGATTTGTATTTAACAATACTGGGGAAATCGCTGAAGGCAGACTCAACTATTGGACCGCAACACAATGGTTACATTCATCCCCAAGATGTCGAATGGTTAATGGGGTACCCAAAAGATTGGACAAAAATAGATTGAATCAACTGGGCAACTCTTTAGTTCCTCAAATACCACAGTTAATTGGTAACGCTATATTGCAAGCGGAATGTGAAAGGAAATAATTATGAATTATGAAAAATGTTTATTTGAGAAAATGAATACTGTACAGAAAATACTCTTTCTATCGGTAGGTGTTTTGTTAACGCCTGTTTGGTTTCCATTTTGGATTATCCAACAACTGAAGCAAGACCGATTAGAGCGTGCGTATTTGAAAAAGTTGAATGACGAAAATGTTATTGACCAGATTTTTGAAAAAATCAGAAAGGATTTAGAAAATGAAAATTGTTAATAGGCAAATTATGGAAGCGGTGAAAAAGGAATATCCTGAACAGACCGATGACTGTTATTTGAAACTTGTAGCTCTTGCTGAGCATCTTGATATAGGCGTGGACGATATAACGCTTGTTGATATTAACCAAGAAGAAACTGAATTTCACCTTTACAAAGAAGAGTATTTGGTTTGCGATGATTTCGAAGCAGATGAGATATGCTCAAAAGAAATACAACAGGGCGTGTGGGCTTTTAACACAGATTTTCTAGTTGGTTTTATGCCACGATTCATCTCAGAAAAAATGGTCGATGCTTGCAAAGAACAATGCGAAGATTCAAACGAAGATATTTTACAACTTATCGATGCGGGTGAGGGTATCGATAAATTTGTTGAAACTGCTATCGGATACGAAGGTCGTGGTCACTACTTAGACCTATACTCAGGAAACGAAGTTGAAATCACAGTTAGTGATAAAACTTTTTACATTTACAGATTACTTTGAAAGGAAATCACATGGAACATAAAGACAACTATTATTCACGAGATGCGGTATCTGCTTCATTGCTTAAAAGCGTTGTAAAGCAGTCTGCCGTACACGCAGAAGAGCGTATGAAACCAAGCGAGGGTACTCAATCTATGCGTTTGGGTACAGCGTTTCACGCAAGATTGCTTGAAGCAGAAGATTATGAAAACCTAATTGCTGTTTCACCGCTTTGCGACAGAAGGACGAAGGCGGGCAAGGAAATATACGCAGAATTTGTCGAAGTTTCAAAAGGCAAAACGGTTATTACAGCAGAGCAAGGACACCTTCTTGAAGGCATGATTGCAAGTGCTAATGCACACCCAATCGTTAATCGTTTGCTTGAAGAATGTTATGCGACAGAGTTTCAAACCTTCTGGGAAATTGACGGCATACCTTGCAAAGCAATGATAGATGCTTGTAGTGACAAAGGCGTTATTGTCGATGTTAAGACAACTATTGATGCAAGTCCAGAAGCTTTTAGTAGAGCATCGTTCAATTATCAATACCATTTACAATTAGCGTGGTACGCAAACGCTATGGGTATTGTCGGTGACGATAAAGATTTGAACGGCAAGAAAGACTTTAGCAAGGTTGATGCTTACATTATCGCAGTAGAAAATACCGCACCCTTTGGTGTAGCGGTTTACAAGTTTTCAACCGATGCTCTTGAATCGGGTTGGGAATTATGCAAGCAAGGTTTTAATACTTGGAAAGAGCATAAGCTCAACAAAGCAATGGGTGACGGCACTTACCCATACTCAACAGAAGTGCTTGATTTAGACTTGCCATATTGGGCAAGCAGAAAGGAATCGTAATGAGCGAAAAAAAGAAAACAGCAAAAGCAAAAAGCAAATCCACATGGGAAGTATTGTCTCAAGTAGATTGCTCTGAGCATATCGAACAGAAGGGCGGT
>TARA_R100001594_G_scaffold15916_1_pt1 | contig 13989 bp, 19 predicted proteins | sample TARA_R100001594 | Tara Oceans TARA_R100001594 (sample SAMEA2622752) | marine metagenome | biome: marine biome (ENVO:00000447); feature: marine epipelagic mixed layer (ENVO:xxxxxxxxx); material: "saline water (ENVO:00002010), including plankton (ENVO:xxxxxxxx)" | depth 150 m | reverse complement strand
GCTGCCGCCAAGCGCCTGCTCGGCAGCCATCTGCTGCGCTTGCGCTCTGGGACCGGTTACATAGCCCGTCGTCGCATTCCACGCTCCAAGCATTCTGGGATCAGGTCCGGCAAGCGTCTGCCCAGGGTAATAATTTGGCATCCCACGTTGAAGCAGGTTTTTCGCCGCCTCAAATCCGTAGCGAAGATAAGGCTCTTGACCTGCCCAGGGTGCCGTCGTCGTGGTTGTTGTTTGTGTCGCCATTTTTTGCTCCTACCAAGCGAAGGCGTCGCCGCCGCCAAAAGATTCCCCACTCGTATCCCCCGCGTCAGGATCATCACCGCCGCCACCAAAATCGTTCGTAATGTCAGTGACCGAAATTTCTTTATCCGGTGGAACGGCAGTGGTAACCGCACTTGTAGTAAAACCGGGTGTTGCATAACCAGGCAGAGTGCGCCCCGTAAGGTCGCGAGTGACTGTCGGCTGCGAGCTGATTTGAGTGTTGAAGCTCAAATCCATGCTCGGAAGTACGCCGATACTTTCAACAGCAGGCTGCCAACCTTGTGCTAGTGCCTGGGCGACAGTAATGCCCAATTCTGGCACAATCGTGTTTTCGGCCAATCTTTGTTCGGCAAGCTGATTGGCAATATGCCGGCTATAGCCACGATCCCCAGGGTCTGTTCCCGGTGGATCGCCACCCGTGCCATCGGTTTGATCGCCATTGGAATCATCGCCATCGGTTGTTGTCGTGGTCGTTGAAGTACCGTCCGACTGTGTTGGGTTTACGGTGTCCCAATCAGGCAGCCAATCGTTGCCGCCGCCTCCCCCTCCGCTGCTACTCCAATTTGGAAGTTCCGGCCAGGAGAAGCCGTACATTCCAGACGGCCCATAGGTCTGCTGGTACGACGGTTCCCACGGCCGATACAGGAGTCCGAGATTCACGGCCGGACCTTGTGGTCCGAGCAAACCAGGCATCCCGCCATAGTATCCAGCGCCTCCCATCGAGGGGTCGCCAGGGCCGCCAGGCACAAAACCTGGTTGCACCATTCCGTAAGGATCGTAATAGCTCATAATTTCACCCATGACCCCGACAGGTCGTAGAGATAAATGCCTTCACCCGAGCCTGGGTTCCAGCCGTTTGAATCGATTGCAGTGCCGGACGCATAGCGAATATCACCCGCTCTTGGCCGCGTCGGCTCAACGTAGGTTGGTTCTAATCGAAAGAGATCAACATTCAACAGAATGTCGCCCATTCTGTTAAGTTCATTAAAAAGGTAGTCAGGAAGCTGCTCTACCTGTATTGGTGCTGGGTTGGGATTGAAGCGTTTAACGCTTTTTATGTTTTTTACAGAAGCGTTAGCCATAAGCCCTGCTGCCTCTGCGGCCAGCGTTCACCAATTCAAACTCAAAACCGTGCAGTTTCCAATCAACGTCGGTCGTTGATTCAAACTTCACACCAAAGTATTTGCCGGAATTTCGACAACTGACTTTAGACATCGTGTTCGGGTTAAATGGCGTTGGCCCCTGCCACTTGATTGCGTCTTCCGGCGAGAGCTGCGTTCCGACATAGACGTTAATCGTGTTGTCACCCGTTACATCAATCTTCGGCCAAACCGCCCTAACGTGCTTTACGCTTGATGGATCGCCAAGAGTCAAACCAGTGCGCTCAATATATGAGGTCATGGCAGTGCCGTCTTCCGTGTTGCCGTAGTTGTCCCGATACAGCTTCGTATCCCCAGCAGAGCAAAATACAAGGTTGTTCAACACGTTGCCGTAATTTTCAGCACCCCAAATACTCGACGAAACATTCCATATCTGTGTGTTCTGATTCCAGGTCGATCCGCTTGTGATCTGCGACACACCCATTTGAATGTCGGTTAAGGCTGGCAGATCGCGCATCGTAAATGTGTTGTTCGACCAGTTCCAAACAATTGCTTTGTTGCAATAGGTTGAATCACCTTCCGGGTACGCCGCAATCATTTCCGTGCGATTGTAATCAGCCGTTGCAAAACACTTTTTGTAATTGTCGCCGTTGATCGAATCAAACATTTGGCGGCGCATCTTGTTTGGCAATAATGCGGTTACGGTCTGTCCGTTATTCCAATAACAGTCTGAGTTGCCGATAAAGAAATGTCCTTTATCGAATTCCGCGACACAGTTCTTGGCAAGTAACCCGATATTCGGTGAGAGCGTTTTGAACGCAAAGATAAACGGCGACCCGATCCAGGTCTGGATCACGATCATGTCGTCCTTGTAAATCTGCAACGTGTCACCGAGCGGCAACGCATCAATGATTTTCCCTGGACTTTCGGTCAGCTCGTACTCGCCGCAGCTCAAGTCGGCTCGCGTTTCGTCCCAGGATGACGGTGCGCTATAGGCTGTGGCCTCGTTCGACCATTTCACCAGCGACGGGTATTCAACGCCTCCAATCGTCCAATTAAGGCCGACCAAGAACGAACGAAAAGAAACAATAGATTTACAGTAAGTTGTCGTCGCCGGCCAGTTGTCCAATTCGCGCATCGGCTCGGACAGCGACGGTACACCGCTTGATAGCGGCCACATCTGCGGCGTGTTAAGTCCGTTTGTTGCGACAATGAGATTACCAATCACCGTGGTGCGCCAGTTCTCGTCGGCTGTTGCGGAATAAGCATTGTCCGTTGTCGAAGTGGCCCCGATTGGAGTCACGACAGCGCCGTTATCGTGTGCCGCTGCCGTTGTTGACGACCAGCCACGGGTAACGCCGGTCAGATCGTTGGAGCTTTTACCGCTATAGGACATTTTTTCCGAGTCGATCATTATGTAACCGGAAGTCGGAAAACTAGAAGCGTCGGATAGCGTAACGGTCGTTACGGTATCGTTAATCGCGCCGTTAAGGGTTCCAGTGGCCTGCCTGGTAATGTCTGTCCAGGTGCTGCCGTTGTGCGCAGCGATAGCGTTCAGACCAAACGCTAACCAATAGTAGCTTGATCCATACCGCGCCGGCAGTATCTTGAACGGCACAAATGGGCAGGTCGCGAAAACTTCGCTATAGCCGGCCATCTTCCGCACCCCGTTATCAAGAAAGCGCACATTATTACCATTGCTAAACGCATTGGGCGGCAGCTCGTAAGCCGGGGTGTCTCTGATGATGCCAATCTGCCCGACATTTTCAATCGGGAAAAGCATTAGGCGGGAGGCACCGGCCAGGTGATGTTAAATGGATCAGGTTGATTGGTAATGTTCCGAAGAGCCTGTCGATACACTTCCCATTCATCGCGCTTAGAATCAGACAAAGGAACATCCGGCAACGAAGTCCAATCTGATGCAGACAGCTTACCGTTCCGCTCTGCTCTAACGACCTTCCATTGCTCTGGATTCTGACCAGCCTGTACCGCTGACCACGCGGGTTTAGCAGAAGGCAGGTTGTACACGACCTTCTCGTTGTAATCGGATTCGTTCTCTACCGATCCGTAAATCGCAAACCCTTGGTCAGGAGCTGCCGCCCACAGGATGTTGCTGAGAGTCACATTGTTCATTCTTCGACCTCCCAAACCATCATCGTCCCTGACACAAAAGTGGTCCCGCCAGCCGCAGCTTCCGGTTGTTTAGACCAAATGTCAAAAGTGTTAGCCCCGACAGCGCCGGGTGTGTCTGGCCTATTCCCCGGAATGACTTTCCAAGTGTGCGAGAAACCAAATCCATATTCTTCACTTCCGAGGCCGGAATCGACTTTTGATTTAATATCCCCGACCAGAATGTCGTCAGTTGTTCCAACAATCAAAGTCCCTGAAGTGTTTGCCAGTTTGATGTAGGTGTACTGGTGATCGCTTCCCCCATCCCATGCTGAAAAAACATCATTCATCCCATTAACCTGGATATACAAATTAGAAGAAGCCGAGACACAGGTGTGGACAATCGACCAACCAGTATCAACATAAGCATCTGAACGAAACGTCGAAGTCGTTGCTTCAATATCATGGGTCGTCTTCAAAAGCCGACTGCCTTCCGACGCGAGCAATGTAATCCAACCGCTATCTGCCTCGTTCCGTATCTTTATCAGGTTGTTTTGCTCATCAAACCAGATCAGGCCGCTACTGGTTGAAGTCGGTGCGCTGGTGCCGGTATGGATCGCGTTCACCGCAGCATTCACGTTCGGGAACGACTGCTGACATAATTTTTTGACGAGTTGAATATGTTGAGCCCCTTGGCTCACAACGTCTGTGCCGGGCGGATTTGTTATTACAAAATCGCTGAAAAAGTTGCCGGTTTCAAGTGCCATTAGATGTATCTCACATGATAAGGATCAGCCACTGCATCAGGAGCCGTAGGCCAGTTCCAATAAGTTTTGTCTACGGTGCGTGTGACGGTTTCAATCTCCGGCCCAATCGTTTCAACACCTGCATCGTCATAGGTGGATACCTTCCTTTCCTCCTGTACCTCATAATTCTGGAAAGCCTTAACGGCATCCACAGAGGCAAAGGCTTCGATACCAGACTCAAGAGAATTACCATGAGCGCGTACTTCGTTTCGGTACGTCGTCCAGGGTTCACTCATCGGCGTTCCAGAATCTTGGGCGCGAATCACACGCCAGTCTGAAGGTGCAAGCAACGCGCCGACATTGGCTTTGATCTTTTCAATCAAGGCTTTCTTCAGGTCGGCCACATCCTTCTCTGTGGTCGCATAGGAGATAACCCACTCGCCGTCAGTAAAGGTGTAAGACTCCGCGCCAGTGTTGTAATACCGTGAGTCAGGAGTTTCTACACGCGCAGGAGCAATGCCTATAGCCAATAGTTCCGGCTTCGACCATGCTCTGAAAATGTTGGCAGGGTGTTGTACGCCATCAACCGTTATGGCGCGAGGCGTTCTTATTGTTCCTAGTGTTTCGCTATACCACATTGTTTACCTCGCGTTAGAGTATTTAAAATCTCGACTAATGGGGGCAGAAGTAATAGAATAACTTGTTCCATTAGAATTTCTTACGGAAGAACTTCGCACCTTTATTCCGTTTGACAGCCAATCAATACTGTCGGATGGATTCGTCGATGATAAAGAATAAGTCGTGCCGCTGATCGTAATTGCAGATGGCAAATAGCCCATGTAGACGAATGGGCCAGATGCGTTTGCATTGCCCGTATAACTGAATGTGCTGGCTGAAACGGTTGAAAGGTTGTCCGAGCAAACGGCTAAATAGCCAGACGGAACCGCGTTGTCAAAATTACCTTTTCCATTGCCGTCAGAATATCCACCTGTTCCGCTTGATCCGAAGTTGTAAGTACCGCTTGTTAGCGATGGATTAAATGCTCCGCTAACAGAAACACCAGAACCATCTTTTTCGTAGTACCATTGCCCGGATGCTGGTTGCATCGTGACACGGGCATTGCCAGAGGTTACTAAGTTGCCATCAGACAAAGTGCCAGATGTGTTCGGATCAATTGGATTAAGGACGCAGAAAGAATTGGATGGCGTGTCCAAGACAACATCGCTAGCCGTAATATTGTTAAGAGTAAAATTATTTCCGTTTCCCGAACTGTCCGTGCCAATTGCTCCCGCCGCGAACTTTAGGTGGAAACCGTTGCCACCGTAGGTGATCGCGCCTGTCGTGTCTTTCGGAATCCACTGGCTGTTCGCTGAACTGGTTTCTGCAAACGTCGCGACAGGGACAACTGCGTTGTCAACGTAATGGAACTCGCTCATCAGACCGTCAAAGTAATCTCCAACGGAAGACGAGAAAAATGCACCGACCTGTTGATTGGCTTTCGAGAGCAACGGCAGATCGACATTCTGAGCCGGATAGTCAGATGTAGAAAAACTAGTAACCTGAGTTCCGTTGACGTAAAACTTGACTCGGTTCGATGCGGTTGATTGGGTCACATCCACATGGATGACCAAATGGTACCAACTTGCGGGATCGCGGAAAACTGGCGTCGTGATTAGTTCGACATTTGCTGAACCAGATATTTTTCCAAACATCTGAATCGTGTCGGCATCAAAGCCAACGTAGGTTCTGTTGCTGGCATCAGAATGATTGCTGAAAAAAGCGTTACCTCCTCCCAGATTTCCGCGCTTTACCCAAAAAGAAAAAGTACCGATGCGGTTTGAAGTCGCAGTCCCGGCTGTTCTACTCAAGTAAGGAGAATCGTCATCGTTGAGCCGGATGCTCTGATTTATGCTGTAGCCAGACGAAGAAGGTTTAGCAATACCGGACTGAAGAATAGGCATTAACTTAAAGCTTCACTCGCTGAAACATAGACGTTAGTGCCGTCACAGTAATAAGTAACAAGATAAGTTCCCGCCGTGGATACGTCCCACGATGCCCCTTTCTTTACTTCCGAGCCTAGACTGATGGTGTAAGCCGAGGGATTGATCACTTTAATAAATCCCGACTGACCAGTCGTTTCATTGCTGAATTCCAACGTGTCGGCAGCGCCAGGAGTGTAGTGAAAGTTGTTCGCGGTATTGAGATCAAGGGTGCCGTCCGTGACTGCCGAGGGTGTGCCTCTTTGAGAGCCTGACCAGGACTGATCTGCCGCAAGCGTAACAAGAGCCGTGACGCCATCAAGCAGGTTGAGTTCTGCGGCTGTCGTGGTAACGGCCGCAGCTCCCAACGTCGTGAACTGCGCTTGCAGCACTTCCTTGATCAGGTTGATATGCCCTTTCGGTGAAGTCCCACCACCTTCGGACACATCATCCGAATTCGCCGGATACGACGTATTCAGTTGGCTGATGTATGTTGCCGTTTCAACGGTCATGGCCTACCCCTATGCTGAAGCGGAAGTCAGCGTGACGGTAATTTCAAGCGTGTCGCCAGAAATCACAGCGCGGGTTGAAGAAAAGTCTACGACACCGTAGAGAATCCCCGAGCTGGTCCCGCCCTTGGTTGAGTCGGAGATCAAGAACGCGCCGGCAACAGTTGCGGTAGCGTTGATCGAGAACGAGGCTTTCGACGCCGAATTATTCACGCTTTTGCTGGCAACGGTGCCGAGCGTCAGCGTCGGCCGCGCAGACTGCGTGTAGCCGGTCAACTCAGTCCAAGAAGAGTGCGAAGCAACGGTGTCGGCCGCGACTGCGGTTCCAGCGCCCTTAATACCAACGTACCAGGCGGCAGTGTAAGAGCTGCCCTTCAGGTACTTATCGAGCAGATCGTTAAGACCAACATCGACAATAAGGTTGTCGCGCTCTTCGCGCCATTTTTCCTGACCATCAGCACCTTTGCAGACGATCTCCCAAGTGTTTTTTAAACGAAGGCTAATCGCCTGGTCTTCTTTCATGTTCAAGCCCCCATGTGCTTGTATATCTGTGTTCAGGTTAATCAATTTGTCGGATACTCCACTTTTGTCCAGGTGGTCGCCTCGTCAGCAACAGGTGACCACAAAAACCCATCGACCACTGTCATGTTTGCAATAGCTGCAAAAGAAATTGAATCGGCGTAAAACTGCCCAGGAATCATTCCGGCATTAACGGCAGCGGTGATACTTTCCTGATGGTTGATGTTGGTAACACCATCAGCGGTCAGAGCGAACGAGATCGAATTGGCGAGCGTGGCATCATCTGACTGCGTGTAGCCGGCCTCGGCTGCAAACGAAATTGAGTCAGCAAAGACGAAGCCGCCGACGCTGGCCTGCGAAGCCGTAACAGCAAATGCCGCAGACGCGGGATAGAGCGCACCGTGCGCGAGAGTCTGTCCGGCGTTGGCAGTGAAAGTAATCGACTCGGCCTTGACGACCCGAGCCTCCGTTACGCTACCGGATGCCTCCCCTGCCAGGGTGACGGATTCCGCTTTGGCGGCCGTATTCCATTGCGTTGCAATTGACGACCACGGCAAAGGCGAGGCGTTCGACCATTTCATTTACGGATTTTCGCCAAGGTTGCGGATAGTTAAGGTTGAACCACTGGCGCGATCTCTCGCGTCCTGGGATTCAAGCTCCTGAATCGTTTTGTCGAAAAGCGATCCCCAAAGCGCAATCCGTTCGTCGTTCATCAAAAACGGTTCGGCCTGCATTAACGCGCCGTACAGGTACAAATCGGGATTCTCAGTCAGCAGCACTTCGGTCGTGTTGGTGCCGGACAAAGGCGTCACTTTCCGGTAATAATTGATTTCCATTTCAATCACCGAATCCGGTGACGGGCCGAGCCTGATCTCGTTCGCGACAATCGTGTACGCAGTCGGAGTACCAGACGCCGAGCCGGCCCACACTGAGTCCATGTTGGTCGGGCTCAGATATTGCAGCGAGACAATCGGGTCTTGGTTCAGGCGCAGGCTGCGCATCTGCACATAGTCGGTCGGCAACGCATAGACGCGCTGTTCCGAAACCGTGTTCGCGGTATACCGCTTCTCCATTGCGCGAACCCGAAGATTTCGATTTATCCTGGCTTCGGCTAACGAAATAAACTCAGGTATCCGGTCAGACAGGTCAGAACGATCCAGCCAGTTGGCTACCGCGTCCTGAAGCTCTTGAAAGGTCGCAATGCTCACCTTATTCGGTCAGCTCGGAGACATACATATTGCCGGCAGTCGCTACCTTGATTGCGGCAACTTTTTCGCCTGGGTTGACCTTGATGAAATAAGGCCAATCTTTCTGAATGTACATCCCATTGCTGGCCGTTGCGGTTGGAGTCGCTGCAACTGCGATATACGCATTCTGCGAGCAGACAACCTCGACCATGAAACAACCGTCTGATACAGCGGTTGAAGTCGCCGCGCTTGCGTCAAAGGCCACAACCTGATTAACGCCGTTCGGCCTGAAATATTCGCTTTGGCTCATGTGTTCAAATCCTGGTGGGTGCCAACCGCCAGATGCGGTTGTCGTAGTCGTTCAAATACTTGGCTCGGACTTTTGAGTCGTGCCAGAAATCCGGGCTCTCTCGCATCCACTGCTCAACAATTGTTACCGGGACACGATGGGTAGGGTTCAGCATTTCATTCCGACGCTTGCCCATCGTGAGCTTGTCGCCGTAAGCGTTGAATTGCCGTTTGTTGTCTTCAATGATTGGGCGAACATCCTGCACCGTTTCAAAGGTTGCAGAACCGTCCGGCTCTTCAAAGAAATGGTTAGTGCGCATTCCAAACTGATCGAGAAGATATTTTCGGGCCATCAAAAAAACCTTTCTTCATCAATACGAGCGCCAGGGTTCTGCCAGTCGCGTTTGGTTTTGCGTTCTTTTTCGATCTTGTCCATCGCCTTTTCAAAGGCTTTAGCCACGTTGGTCAAGGACTGTTTCTCTTTCTTTGAACGAGTCATTTTTTTTGCCATAAAGCCCCCAAAGAAAAAGGGCGGCCGAAGCCGCCCCTTCCCTCTTGGTTGATCAGTTGGTTTAACTGATATCAGCGACCACACCGGAGCTGGCTTCGTTCTTGGAACGAAGACCGTACTCACAGATAATTTGCCGTTTTGCGGAGTCGCCGGTTTTCGACAGTTCAGAAACCTGCCAGTTTCTGAGGTAGGCGCAATCCCAAAACTCCATGTCGAGCAAGAACACATCTCGCCCGGCAGTGCTGGAAGAACGACTAGCGCCGTCGTAACCGATCCACAGGTCAGGCTTGATCGCGTAGGTGCCGAAATCTCCGGTATAGAAGTCGATGGCGGCTACCATTGAGGCAGGTGACTGACCATCGGTCTGGTTGAAGATTTGGCTCGTCGGATAACCAGCGGAGCTTGAAGAAGCAAAACCGGAAATGGTCTGCTTCTGCGAAGTGCCGCACAGAATGGTGTCGGGATGACCACCAGACTCAAAGCACGATTTCGCAACCGCTTTGATCATCGCTTCGGTCAGCGTTCGCTGAGTTCCATCCGTAGCAGCAGCGCCGGCAGCGTTGTTCGCGCCACTGGTACCCAGGCTTGTGTTGGAAGTCAGCCAGGTACGCAGACCGGCCGTTGCGCGAGCCGCAGCAGTATCGCCACCACCCGAGCCTTTACCAGCAGACTTGCCGGTGTTACCAAGAAGCATGGATTCCATCTCACGCTTCATTTCCTTACTCGCTTTCGCGAGCTGGTCTTAACTTTCAAACGAGTTCGCTAAACTCATCCCGCCGTTTTGGCTGCTGAATGTTTCCATTCAGAAAAGACTATCTCATAACCCTTAAAAAGGGTTGTTCGCGCTTCGAGCCGCTTGGCCCTACTTCCTTTCGGAATAGTCGTTGCACGTTCCTCTTACGAGGCTTCGCTCAAGATTGCCCTCGACTTGACGTTAGGGGTTCCCTTGAATTCACGAACTTTGCAAAACACTATTGCTAGTGAATGGCGCTACCATTTAACGCAAGAGCGGTTTTTCTTCCCGCCCAGTCTACCGCATCAGCCGTTCCTGAACTGATGATTGCTTTCCGCGAAATCTGCGTGTAGTTGGTCAGCAAAGTTGGCTCGACCGGCGCGTTCGCAGAGGCGTCGTCGCCTTCAATTGCGCGGTTGCCAGACGTACCACCCGCAGGTGCTGAGAGAGCATCAGTCTGCCACTGAAACAGTGTGTTGCCGACTGAAGATTTACCCATTCCTGAAAGGAACGGGGTTTCCATTGGGCTGATATTCGATATCAGTTCAGACAGGTCTTCCCTGATCCCGATTGCAGCCAGATCACCGTCGCTGACGTTATACGACAGCCTGGTGTTTGTTGGTGCAGCCATTGCATTTTCTCCCTAAGAGAGTAATGCCTCGAACGCATTTGCAGCTTCTTTAATGCCGCCAGTACGCTTGAGGCGGTTGATTGAATCGTTGCGCTGCTTTTTCGTCACTTCACCTTTATCGACTCCCTTTCCAGGTCGTGCGACTTTGGGCTTGCCTTTGACTTTCTTCGACTTAACATCAGCCGCTTGAAGTTGGTCATACAGCATGGCTTTCCGAAGGGAAATAAAGTGTCGATGCTCGACAAGTCCATCGATCTCCTGGTCGTTCCAACCTTGAGATCGCGCGTAACTTGCCAATTGAGAGCCGAGTTCCTGGGCCTTTGCGGGATCACCGTATTCCGGTATCTTTTCCGCTAGTGCCGCCCGCTCGCTCTCAATCATTTGTTGGTAGGCTTTCTGCTGTTCGGCCTGGTATCGTTGCGCGACCATCGCTTGCTGCTGCTGCGTTTGCGCAATCTTCTGCTGGGCCATTTGCAGTTCCTGATTCTTTACTGACCATTCCACGGGGTCTTCGACTCGCAATCGTTCCATGTCTATGTTCTGAAACTTTTGCAGCTCGCCTGCGGAGGCGTGGAGCATCTGTTCGTAAACAGCATACATCTGCTGGCGTTCCTGCTGAATCGCTGCCTGTTCTTGAGCAACCTGCTGAGAATGCTCTTCAAACTGGCGGCGTTGTTCGGCAAGTGCCTGGCTCTTTTGGGTAAAAGAGTCGGTGCGGGAATAACCGGCCTTGAGCTCATCGAGGGTTTTCATTTGCGTTTCCCCGTTCACCGTGACGGCGTACAGTTCCGGCTCAGAATCCTCTTCGACCTCTTCTTCGGGTTCCGCTTCTTCGGAATCTTCGTCTTCGGCTTGCGCCTCTAACTCGGGTTCCGCTTCTTCGTCAGATTCATCAGTTGACTCATCTTCGGACAATTCGGCTTCTTCGGGTTCTGGATTTTCCGCACTCTCCGGGTCAAGAAGTCCTAAAAATGCCTGCGCTGCATCATCAATCGTACTGTCGTGCTCTTCAGATGCAATTTCACCACTGCTAACAGCAGCAGCCGGCGCTCTCGCGTTATCGGCCATGATCTACCTCGTTCAGTGTGTTAAGGAGCCAATCTGTGCGTCAGTTCATCCATCTTGCCGGTGGTCACAATGGACTCGATATGACGGCGAACTTGTTGCAACAATTGGATTGCGAGCCAGCAACTTTCTCTGGCATCGACTTCGGTTGAGCCGCTGTTCTCCCAGCGGGTTCTCAGTTCAGTTTCGAGGACATTAAATGCCTCGATAAATAATTCATTTTTAAGTAAGTGCTCTGCTCTTTCAGTCCTTGATGTATCACTCAAATCACGTTGCTCCTATTGCGACTGCTCTGTTTTGCTCTGACTCAAGTTGCAATTCGGCGGCTTTCAGTTGCGCATCGACTGCATCTTTCTGTGCTTCTTGCGCGAGTTTCTGACGCTTGAGTTCCAGCTCACCGGCTTTAATTTCAAGCTCCTGGTTCTTGAGCTGCATCTCGGCTTGCGCCATCTGCATTTGCGGATCGACGCCAGGGTCTTCAGGCGGCGGGATCGTGCTCGGGTCCGTGACGTAATCGTTCACGTTGATGAATCCCTGCGCCTTGATCAACTGCGAAACAATGTTGTAAAGGTTCTGCTCATTAAAGAGCTGTAAGCCGCCCGACATGGATTGCGTTGCAAACTGCAACATATTCGACAAGTGCGCGACCTGCTGGTCTTTGTTTCCGCTTCCCACGCCGACCGCGACCGTCGCGTCCATCTTGTCGTTCCACTGGTCCGGGCGTACCTCGACCCAGGTGTTCCGCAGCTTCACGACCTGCTTTTTGTTCTGGTTCAGTTGCAGCAGCGCATACATCGTTTCAAACAATTCTTTGACGCCGGTCTCTGCAAAGTTTCTGGCAACCAGTTCGAGCCGCGAATGGCTCGCGTTCATTACCTGGTTCACGGCCGTCGCAGTCGTGTGGCTCGTCAGCGCGTCCTTATTGAGCCCCATCGATGTTTTCGATACGCCGGTACGCGACTCCCTCACCGAGTCCAGGTACTCAATCAGGCCAAACGTGTGCGCCTCGATGGGGTTATTCGGGAGCGGCTGAATAGCGCCCTGGGTCTTGGTGCGAATGATGCCGCCAACGCGCTGGCTGGTCAGGTCATCAATGTTCACCATGCCGTCCACGACAGCCACACGCGGCTGGTTCGATAACCACATCGAGTCGAGCACGTTGCGCATGATGCTGGACTTGATACGCTGAAGCGGCATTGTGAGATCAGCAATCGACTGACCAATGACCTTGCCCGGAATCGGAATTGGGGTCAGCGTCACAAACGGAATGCGATCAACCTCATCGACCGACAAAATCTTCTTGCCGATCATGCAAACTTTCAGCAGCTCGCTCAGTCCATCGTTGTTGTAGTCGGCACGGATGTAGCATTCATGCAGCCAATACGTCCAGGTACTTTTGTCGTTGTTGTTTGTCCCGTCGTCGCCCCAGATACCCACACCATAAGTGTCATCAAAAGAATACTTAGCCAGGCGCTGCGGCGACAGCTCGTCAATCTCACCGGCATCAGAAAGTTCGTCGGGATCAATCTTGAATCCCATCTCGCGCAGCTCGGTAACGGTCTTTTTGACTCGATGGCAAACAAACGCAGATTCCTGAACCGAGCGCGATTCGCGAGCAATCAAAATCTCATCCGGCATCACGTTCTCAACGCGAATCCGGCCATCGCTGTTGGTGCGCATGATCACGACATCATGCTCAACCATCGGAATGCCCTGGACATCTTCAGTTGTCTCAGTGTGTTCAATCACTTCGACATCTTCGTCCATGACCAACGCTTCAAACTCAAGATCGGTCAGTCGCGCATACTCTTCGCGCTGTTTCTCTTCCGAGTAGTCGTACCAGACTTTTACCCAACCGTTCTTGAGCAGCAGTGCATCGTGAAACCAGTCCAGCATGATTTTCCAACCGTGATTTTCTTTCAGAAAAACATGGTTGATGTAATCGGTCGCCTGGGCTGCGCCTGGCAAATCTTCCGGCGTGACCGGGTTAAACGTCACCACGGTATCGCCGGACGCAAACACACGCATCAGGCTCGGTTTCATCCATTCGATAGAGTCTTGGACCGTAGAGTCCACATAACTCGATCTGCCGACCTGCTCATTGCCGAAAGGTTCGGCAAAGTAGTATTGCTGTGATTGCTCACGCTGCTCGCTAACAACGTCGCCGCCGTATCCTATCGAGGCTTCGATCTCTTGCTGGACCCGAGCTTGAAGCTCGGTTTCTGTCATCTTTTTTGTTTTAGCCATTCTTCAGAAACTTGTGCGCCTGCGTGCTCCAAGTGCCACCGCCTTTTTCCCACTGCTGTTTTGCGCGACCCATCTTGCCGGCCGCTGCCAGGCGCTGTGCTTCT
>TARA_R100001594_G_scaffold16721_3_pt1 | contig 13991 bp, 14 predicted proteins | sample TARA_R100001594 | Tara Oceans TARA_R100001594 (sample SAMEA2622752) | marine metagenome | biome: marine biome (ENVO:00000447); feature: marine epipelagic mixed layer (ENVO:xxxxxxxxx); material: "saline water (ENVO:00002010), including plankton (ENVO:xxxxxxxx)" | depth 150 m | reverse complement strand
TCATCTAAACACAATTTTGTATGGTCCATTGCGCTTTCAACTTCTTCGAGTGTGATGTTTTTTGGTTTATCTAGCTTTTTTGCAAGTTTGTTTTTGAGTGTTTCAGCTTCTTTGCAATCGTCAAACTCATCTTGGTTCGTTTCAATATAATTGTCGCAATCCTCAAAAATCATCTTTGCATAATATGTAGGCAAATCGATTTCGATTGTTTCTTTATTAGTTATTGGTTTTTGCTTTGCCAAATGACTTGCCATATCTTCATATGTAAAGGCATAATGCTCAATTAAATAAATACAAACCTCAATTTCCGCACTAGTTAATTTTAGTTTCATTTTCTTTCCTCTCTTTTTGGTTCATTAATAAAGTATTTTTGTATTGGTTGCGTTCCTCTTTGACTTTACATAGTCGATAATACAAGAAAGCGATCAAAAGCATTAGTGCTGCGCTACTCATTTTTGCACCTCATAAAGCTTAATCATCTCGTGATTTTCAAAGACATTCAAGAATAATGGTATCCAATGCATTTCGTGGAAATTGTATCCACCACCATTAAAACCAAGTATGGTGTTGAAAACATGAAATGGTTGAATAGTAATAAAACCACATTTTTGTATGGTGTCGATGTGATCAAAAATCCATTCATCATTTGGGTTTTTTATTTCAAAAGTAGCATTCCAAATTGGATAATCCTTGTCAATATCCCAACACTCATCACAATTTTCATTTCTTGTTTTATGCTCATCACATATGCTTGGATAAACATATTCGGATAAATGGCCATTTTCCAATGTTGCAATATCTTCAATCACTTGCAAATGAATTTGGTTGAAGTTTGTAGATATCAACTTATTAGATAGCGTTTCCATCTCGCGCCAATTTGGGTGTTCGTAATATCTTTTTATTGTTTTCATTTTCTAACCTCTCTTTTTTTGATTAAGACACTCAACGCAAATTGAGTGTTTCGCGAAATCATCGCTCGTCAGTTAACCTTGTTTTACAACTTTACTAATTGACTTTGACATAGTGCGCCAATCCCAACACTCTTTGCAAAAATACTTAACAAGACTTTTATAATTTTCGTAACGCTTGTTATTTGGTTGTGAGTGTGCAATCTTGCCACATTTTAAATCCTCTAAACAATCAAAACACTTCATTCTATTTCCTCTCTTTTTTTAATACATCGATTGAGCGCCATATTGAATATAATGCAAAGTCTTGCTTGTCTTCATCTTCTTTTTCGTCGTTTTTCCAATTCATATCAAATATGTCAACGCGAATTAATTCGCTTATTTCTTCTAATGTTTCTATGATATTATCAATTTCATTATTATTCTTTATAATCTCGCGCGTTTGCTCGTCACTTAATATTTTTGTATGATGAACATCATCTACTATTTTATTAAGCAATTCAAGATTTGACCAAAGAAAACCAAGAACATCATCAAGCTGCTTTGATAGATACAATATATCATCATTGAATGTCACACAATATTCTGTGAATCTTTCTTCATCGTCTATTGTTAATGAGTTTGGAAACCAAACGCGTATCACTCTATTATATTCATCATCGCTTAACATATATGATGGTGCTAGTTCTTGATGCCAAGTAGAATCATAAAAGCCAATGCGATCAAACTCAACTTTTGTACTTGATGCGAAGTAATCTATTGATTCCTCAAAGCACTCTTTTAAATATTCAAATGATGTTACTCTTTGAATATGTGTCGTTATTTTTTTATTCATTTTCTAACCTCTCATAATTAGTTAATTAATATGCTATAATTTAAGTATTATATATGAATAAAACCATTGATTTGTGAACACTCATTATATGGCTAGATTGAGATTGAGCAAAACAAAATAGAGATGTGGCGTTAATGTTTATGTAGATACATTTAGATACATTTGTGCTTTTGTCGTCGATGGTCATTGGTTTAATAATCCAAATTTCAAATTGATTTGCTTACCTGGTCAGCTATGCCATACCACAAGGACGACCGCTTCATTCCCACGAAGTCACTCCCTAAAAATTTTTTTCTCTTTTTGTGAACACTCTGCACTGCGTACATTCACGCAATATATGAATTGGGTTGAACTGACAGACGCAGATGCGGAACGCTTAGTCAGAGCCGTCACTCGCGCAAAAGATTATGCAAAAAAGATGGCAATCTTCCAAAGCGCTTTCATCGAAGAAGAACACCGCTGGTTACAGCTTGCAGCACACGACCTGTACGATGAACTATCCCCAAGAGAGCGAGAAGTATTCAAAATGCGCATTATGCAACACACATTCCCCATTATAGCCGATGCCCTGGGCATAAGCGAAAGTAGCGCTAAGACCTACTGGCTTCGCACAATGGCAAAGTGTAGTAAGCTATTTATGTCGACGAATAAGCTATAAATAGATGAAGAAACTTGATATACCACCTGAAAAGGTTAAAATGCTGGCTAGTTTTGGCTGCACATACATTGAGATCGGTAAATACTTTGGATGTAGTGAAGCTGTAATTCGCAATCGTTTTAGAACTGAATATGACCAGGGCAAAGAAGAAATGAAGCTTTCCTTGCGTCAGCTACAATGGAAACACGCTGGTCAAGGCAACACAGCGCTGCTTATCTTCCTGGGCAAGAATTATTTGAATCAAACAGACAAATCACAAGTCGATATGACCGGCAACCTGGAAACAGTGCTAAAAGAAGTAGGGTTTCAAGGTAACCCAATGGATGATCCAGCAGATAGTTCACAAAGAGAAATTGTGGAAGCTGGTGGGGTACAAACCGACCCCGCAACAGCTTAGTCTTCATAACAGCAAAAAACGCTTTCGTATCAACTGCCAGGGCAGGCGCAGTGGCAAATCCTACAGCGCAGCATACGAAATACTCCCCTGGCTTTTAACGCCAAACACACGAGGCTGGATCGTATCACCAAGCTACAACCTATCGCAAAAGATTGCGCGTATCATTAAAGAAGATATTATGGTCAAGCTCAAATTGCCTATTGAGAACAAGAAAGAGGTCAATGGCGATTTGTACTATATGAAACTTGCTGGACTTAACTCGGAGTTGTCGGTCAAGTCAGCAGACTCACCCGAAAGCTTGATCGGCGAGGGCATCGATTACTTAGTTATAGATGAAGCCGCAGCGCTTTCAAACAAATTGATATGGGAACAATACCTGCGCCCAACACTATCCGACCGTCAAGGATGGTGTTTAATGGTATCCACACCACGTGGATTTAACTGGTGGCATAAGTTATGGGAAAGGGGCAAGGATAGTAGTTATCCTGACTGGGAAAGCTGGCAGCATCCCAGCAGTGAATCACCATTTTTTAAGGATCAAATAGAAGATTTAAAAAAGGAACTAACCAATGAAACTTATTTACAAGAATATGAAGCTCAATTTACCTCATTTTCCGGCAAGGTCTACCCATTCAACTCCACTGTTCATGTACGCAAAGACCTCAAATACAATCCCAGCTTACCAGCATATGTGTCAATTGACTTCGGTTTCAGGTCTCCGGCCATTGTCTTCGCTAACATCGACTTTAAGTCAAAAGGATTACCAACTATCTATCAATTTGACGAAATAGCAATGGTTGAAAACATTAAAACAGAAGATTTAGCTGATATGGTCCGTAAAAAACCATATCAGATTGCTGCATACTTTGGCGATCCTGCTGGTGGCGGTAGAAGTAGTCAGTCAGGCATTAGTGACATACAGATTTTTTGGCGCAAGGGTATGCGAGTACGCTTTCGTAAAGATGCAATGACCAGGAATGTGGTCAATGGCGTATCTCATATGCGTAGATGGTTTGAAGATGCAAATGGAGATGCACATTTTTTTGTTTCAGATAAATGTAAAGGATCAATACAAAGTTACGAAAATTATCGCTATCCTGAGAACAAAGCTGAACAGACTATTAAAGAAGAGCCTTTAAAAGATGGTGTATTTGATCATGTAAATGATGCGATGCGTTATATGATTTGTAATCTTTTTCCTATAAAGAGTAGAATGGCCGGTGTAATTGATTGGTAAACATATATGGTAACAATTCCTGATTTATCGCAAGGTGCGGTAGCAGATTCATTAAAGAAAAAATTACGTTATATAGAAGACGAGCGTGTACGCGAACGCGATTATCTTATGGACTGGTACGAGGGTATCAACATTGAGAGCTATGTAAAGCATTATTTTAGCATAGAAACGATTCGCCAAGCACCCATTATAAATTCTAATATTACTGGAAGAGTCTGCGCTGTACGCAGTATGACATATAAGCGCCCGCCTAGAATGCGCGCTGCGGATGCCTACCTTGCCTCCATAAACGTCCACAGTCTCAATGCCCAGCGCAGACTACTTGAGAGATTGACATTCTTGCTAGGTTCTATGGCATTTCGTTCTAAATGGAATGAACTGGAAGAGAAACTGGAATATGAGATTCTATCTCACTTTGAACCACTGTTCTTAGCTGGTGATAGTAGAGAAAAGCCTATTGGTGTATGTTATCCAATAGAATATCAGGGTAATGCAAGAAATCAACAGCCACTTCATGCGGTATGGACCGAATCTCGCCCAGGTTACCAGGGAGAGCATTATTTACTAGATGAGCATGGAGCAAAGATCAGCGTCAATGAGAATGATATTAATCCTTATGGCGTATTGCCGGTATCATTTACACACCGCTACCCACCAATCCGGGATTTTAATAGTGTAAAAAATGCAATGGATGTGGCCAAAGCAGATTTGGCTTTAAATGTTGCAATGTTGGAATTAGAAATTGCAGTGCGCTATGGCGCGATGGGAATTAAGTTTGTTACAGGAGTGGATGATGCATCACGTATACAGATCGGCACAGATAAAATACTTTATTTACCTGAAGATGCAAATTTTGGTGTAACGAATGCCGGTGGTTCTTTGGCTGAGATTGTAGATGCTACAAGATTTTTTGTAGAAACTACGCTAAACAATAATCATATTAGAGCTAAGTTCGCTAGAGATGATGCAGGCAATGCTCCATCAGCAGCTAGTTTATCTATTTTGGAGATGGAAGCTCGCGATATCACCACTGGCGAGAAAGAAGATACCTGGCGGCCCTGGGAACAAAAGCGCTACAAGATTGATAGAGAAATACTTCGTGTAGAAGCAGGTATCGATGTTGGTGAAGAGTATTCTGTGGATTACTTAGAGCCAAATTATGCCCTCACACCTGACACGGAGATCGCACTGTGGACATGGCGCTTTGAACAAGGCTTGGCCACTAAGCAGGATTATTTTGATTATATGAATCCTGATGCATCCCAGGAGCAACGTGCAGAATTTGAAAATAGAATTCAAGAAGAGCCACAAGAAGAAGACCAACCGGTAAACCGCTTACTAAGCAGACTGCAAAATGGCGGTTCTTGATGATGTCATTAAGTCTTATGATGAGCAGTTAGAACAATCTAGCAGGGAGTTTGTCAATGATGTCGAAGAACTGGAAAAAGAAGGTCTTAGTGGAACTGAGATATTATTATTTATTGCTGCGTTGGACGTTGCGACCTACTTTACTCAAGATTTGGGTATGTCTGCCGGAATCAACTCCTATATGGGTGCAACGACATCTCTTCTTGATGATCTGCCGTTTTTTGGGCGTATCTCGGAAGAACAACTCGTGGCTCTCCAAAATGTACAGCGGTCAGGGATAATTGGTGTTACGAACAACATTGGTGAGTCAATTCGCATGAGCATTGCTCAAGGGGTAAGTAATAACCTTGGTCGTAGTGGTATTGAGGATTTGATCCGGCGCAATCTTAGTAGAGATATGCCAAGGATTGATACAATTATCACTAGCTCGCTTGGTGTGTATCAGCAAAGCGTAATTGGTGCAATGGCGCAAGATATGCCAAGCGATACGTTATGGCAATACTCTGGACCACGAGATAATAAGAATAGACCATTGTGTAGAGAATATTTAGATAAGCAACCATTAACCAAAGAAGAAATAGAAACAATTGACGCTAATGGATATTATGATAGAGGCGGTTACAATTGCAGGCACTTATGGCTTCCAGTGGATTAAATCTTAAAAAGATACGCAATTTAAAGAAACTATTAGAGTTTCAGCAGCGTGATATTGACGAATTTGGGCGCAAGATAGCAGATACGCATGTAAAACAGATATTTGCAGGATTAGACGCTGATGGTAAAGCATTTCCTGATTATACGCCAGGATATGCAGTGCGTAAAGGTCAAGGGAAGTTTCAAGGGCAAATATCTAGGCAGGTCAAGCCACCAAACCTAACCTTAACTGGTAAAATGCTAAAAAGCTTTAAGTATTTACGAGGTGAGGGCGGTAAAGCAGAATTAGAGATAGATTATGGTATTGAAGATGCCACAGAAGCCAAAAAGCTTATGGATAATCAAAAAGGTTTTTTTAAAACTGGAAACAAAATAACAAGACGACCTGACAAGAAGCGTGTCGTCGCTCGGCCTAATAAGATAGGGCCGATGGTTGAAAGTTTAATTGCTGCGATGTTTGCCAGCATTATTGCACGCAACATTACAAGAATTTTAAAACGCCAAACGGTCATAACCTATGAAATATAGGAGACAGTATGTCTGAAGATAATGTGCAGAGCGCACCTGGTGAAAAACCATATGTCGAGCGACCACCAGTAGAAAAAGCAGTAGCTCAAGAGGCGGCGGCCGAAGAAACGCAGGATCAACCAGCTAACCCTGAAGTTGGAGATTTGATTGCAGAGTCAAAGAAATATAGGGCAAGAAGTCAAAAAGCAGAAGCAGAACTTGCAGATTTGCAAAAAAAGCTGGAAGCACAACGGACGAAAGAGTTAGAGGCTAAAAAAGAATGGCAAACTCTTGCGGAAGAACGCGCCGCTAGGATCGCAGAGCTTGAACCTGTAGTGGAACGAGCAATGAAAGAAGAAGCAGATATGCGAGAGCAAATACTTTCTGACTTTAGTGTAGAAGACCGTGAGACATTTGGAGACTTGCCGATGGCAAAGCTTCGCGCTCTGCACGGTAAAATTGTTCAACAGCCGAAGATACCAATTGCCAATAATCCTGCTGTACCAGCAAATGAAGTACAAGAAGACTGGACACAGATGAGTGATAAAGATAGAAAGAAAAACTGGAGCAAGATTATTGAGCGGTATCAGAGAGCTAAATAATAAGGAGCTATAATGGCTTATACCGCTTTTAGTGGTGACGCAACCCAAGGAACAGGATCGCATCTTGATGTTTTTATTCCTGAACTGTGGGCAGATGGCGTTTACCGTTATTTTGAAAAAAACCTAGTGTTTAAACCATTTTTTGATGACTACAGCTCTCTTGTTGCGGGTCGCGGGGATGTGTTGCACATACCTACCGTACAAGAAGTTGCTAGTGCAGATAAAAGTGCAAACACTGGTGTTGCTTACACAGTTAATACAGAAACCGACATTGATCTTTCAATTGATCAGCATAAATATGCTGCAAAGCTATTTGAAGATATTGCAATGATACAGTCAAACGAGCAATTGTTTGATAAGTATGCTCAGTCTATGGCATATGCGCTTGCAAAAGCAGTTGATACAAAGATTGAAGCTTTGCTTCAAACGCTTGGAACAACTCAAGCTCTTGCTGCTGACAATAGCATGAGTAACGCTGATGTTGAAACAGCAATTGGAACATTGTTATCTAATGATATTCCAAAAGAAGAGTGTGCATTCTTTGTGAATCCACTTATCTATGCTGACTTACTAAACTCTAAAGCCTTTGTTACAAATAACTCAGGTGCTGGAGTTGGTTTTGGTAATGATAATCCAGTGATGCGCACTGGTGAAGTAGGTATGCTTTTTGGCATTCCAGTTTTCACTAGTTCTTTAATTCCTACTACTACAAGTACAGGAATTGAAGCTGGTTATTTAGTACACAAATCAGCTATTGCAGTTGCTGTTCAGCAGGACATTAGGGTCCAGTCTGAATACTCGGTTGACTATTTAGGTACAAAAGTTGTAGCAGATATCATTTATGGTGCTGTTATTACGACTGGTAGTCACGTCAAAGGAATTGAATTCCTTAATCCGTAAACTGTATGGAATCTATGCTGGGCGGTGCTTTGTCATCGCCCAGTGCAATATATGAAAGACTTATATGATAATACTTAAAAAAGATAATCACACCGTTCATGTTGACTCTCGCGAAAAAGCTCAAGAGTTAGTGAATGACGGTTATGAAGTAACTAAAAACAAATTTGGTGGACCAAAGATTGTAAAGTCTAAAGCAAAGAAAAAGATGAAGATGAAGAAGTAACATTCTTAATCATGTCTCGTTCACGGTCTGCTAATACCTTAGAGATGGAGAAAACATGGCAACAAGTAACCTACACAAATATACTTCCCAAGAAGCATTAAATGTCATCACAGCCGGTGGTGGATATGATTATGTCACTGATGCAACCGTAAACTCTCACACTTACTGCGCAATTACTGCGTTATCTGTTGATGCTGTTGTATCTGCAACTAGCGTAGATACAGATATATGGGATTCACTATCATCTGTTACAATTTTAGCTGGTCAAACGATCTATGGTCAATGGTCAGCCGTCACTGTTGCAAGTGGCGATTTTGCAATTGTGCATAGAATGTGGTCAACTGATTAAGAGGAAATAACATGGCAGATTTACACAAACATTCCGTCCAGGAATCATTAAACACTACAACAGGAGCAGAATGGTCCGTTAAAAGCGTAGGTACAGCAGGAAGTTCAGCGAGTACAGGAAACACAACCCATGTGTCGCTTGGTGCGACCGCAGGATGTCTTGGTATTTATAGCGCAGTAGAGATTTATTTTAATTTCTCTGCTACCACTACAGATGTGAATGCGTCTAATGATTTAAAACTTGCAAAAGACACACTAACATTCATTACAGTACCACGTGGCCTGGGCAATACTATATATTTCAATTATAACTCTACAACATCAACAACCGGAGCAGTAAGGATCGTAGAATGCTAAAATCAATGATATCAACCGCAGGAGACAATGCATCATTAGCTGGTGGCACTATTAGTGGCGACCTTACTATCACAGGTGATTTAAAAGTAGAAGGTGGTGGCTCATTTACATACGATGAGATACTTACTGGAAATATGCAAATTGTAGCATCTTCATCAAATGGTTCAGGTGCTGTTGTGGCAATGCGATTATCAAATACAGGAACAACTATAAATGATGGTGCTAAACTTTTATTTACTTCAGGTACATCTACATCAGGAGCATCAATCTACAATCAAGGCAAGGCTTTAAATTCTTCAGATTTAGTTTTTGAAACTGGGGGTTCTAATGAGAGAATGCGTATTGATAAAGATGGTAATGTTGGTATCGGAGGAACACCCTCAGAAAAGCTCGATTTATATGCTCTTAATGGAACTGCTGATATTCAGTCAACTGTAATAAATGATAGTGATTATCCGACAGTAATATTAAGACACGCAAGGCACAATTCAGGCAGTGCTGAAGTTTTAAGTGCTGATGATAAAACTGGCGAAATACAATTTTGGGGATATGATGGAGATGAATATCATAGAACTGGTTCAATAAAATCTGAAGTAGATGGAGCACCGGGTAATAATGATATGCCGGGTAGGCTTGTATTTTTTACCACAGCAGATGGTGGAACAACACATTCTGAAAGAATGAGAATTACTTCAGCAGGTCGGGTTGGGATAGGAACTAACGACCCCCAAGTTAGCCTCGATATTGCAGGTGGTGAAATAAGACTTGATAATGACCAAGATATAAGTTGGGCAACAAATGATAGCAATATAGGCAGGGTAACACTTAGAGGAAATGAAGATAATGATGATTTAAGAATAAGAATTGATGATAGCACAAGGATGGTTATTGACAACAACTCTCGCATCAGTCTTAGTAATAATGATAGTGGTACTGGAAATACAGTCTTTGGGTATCAGGCAGGAAATAATTTAGACTCAGGTTCAAATTACAATGTTTTTATAGGTCACGGTGCAGCTAATCAAGTGCTAGATGATGCATTAAATAATGTGGCAATAGGTGTAAATTCTTCAAGGGGATTAACTCAAGGCGACTACAATGTATCGGTAGGCGGTAATTCTTTATATTCAAATACAACTGGTGGTAATAATGTGGCTATTGGGCGTGATGCTTTATATTATAATACTACAAATTCAAACAGTATTGGAATCGGGAGTTTTGCATTAGCAAGTATTGGAGGTGGTTCACAAAATGTTGCCATTGGATTAAGTGCAATGGCATCTACAGGTACAGCTGCTGACAATGATGCTAGTAATAATGTTGCTGTTGGTTATAATGCTTTATATACAATCACAGATGGAGATTACAATGTAGCAGTTGGGAAATCGGCAGGAGACAGCATTACCAGTGGAGAAGGTAATGTTTTAATGGGTTATCTCGCAGGTGATGTTGCCTCAACAACTTCAAATGCCGTTGCAATAGGTAGAGAAGCATATAGTGATGCAGCTGGAAATAGTGGAACTATTGCTATTGGTGCTTATGCATTAAAAATGGTTACAGGTTCGGGAAATGTTGGAATTGGTTTTGATGCATTAAAAAATGTAACTACTGGACAACAAAATATTGCAATAGGATATGAAGCAGCAGAAGGATTTAGTGTTGGCGAATCTAATAATATTGCTATTGGCTACGAGACAATGGTGGCGTTTGATGAAGGCGATGCTGGTGGTGATGTAGACCATAACATTGCTATAGGAACTTATGCTTTTGCAGGAGGGGATTTAGCTAGTAACGATAGACAAGTTCAAGGCAATATTGCTATTGGTGGATTTGCTTTAAATAGTACATCGAATAATGCTACAACTGGTCAAATAGCAATAGGGTACAATTCATTAACTGCCTGTACAAGTGGTCTTTATAATACCGCAGTTGGCTATCAATCAGGTTTGGCTATAACAACAGGACTTAATAATTCTTTCTTTGGGTATGCTTGTGGTGATGGTACAGATGATGGAGCAAGAAATACAGCAATGGGAGCTGGTTCTTTATCAGCAAATGCTGCTGATGATAATACAGCTGTAGGATATGAGGCATTAAAGGTAGTTACTGGTTCAGATAATACGGCAGTAGGTTCTTATGCTGGAGTTTCTGTTACATCTGGTGAGGATAACACTTTAATGGGCTATGCAGCTGGAGATGCACTAACAGATGGCAGTAGTAATGTCGCAATGGGATATCATGCTTTATCAGCTAGTCAAAGTGGAGCATCAAATGTTGCTATCGGTTGGCAGGCTATGTATGGCTCAAATCATACTGATGCGAATGGTACTGTTGCTATAGGAAAAGGTGCTTTAGAAGCCTTATCAAGTGGTCAATATAGTGTTGCCGTAGGATATGAAGCAGGGAACGAAATAACCACTTCTGATAGTTCTACTGGATTAGGATACCGAGCTTTAGCTGGTACTTCAGCAGCTGCATGTTACGGAAATAATAATACTGCAATAGGTTACAATGCCTTAACAAAAATTGATTATGGAGCAAATACCAATACAGCCGTAGGTAGTGAAGCTGGTCAAATAATGACTCAAGGTACTGCTAATACTCTTCTTGGGTATAAAGCATTAGGCTCTTATTCAGGATACAGTGCAACACCTGAGGCTCATAGAAATATTGCTATTGGATATGAGTCAATAGGTATTTTTGCAAGGTCAGGAACTGGAACAAGTGGTGGTGTATCAGATAATATTGCAATTGGATATCAAGCATTTAAGGGTGCTGACTTAGGTAGTAATCCAAGTACTACTCATTCTAAAAATATAGCAATCGGAAATTATGCTTTAGATGCTACTGGAACTAACGCACAAACTGGTACAATAGCGATTGGGCATGAGGCATTAACTGCCCTCACTTCAGGTACTCAAAATACAGCAATCGGTTACCAAGCTGGACTAATCGCTACCGACAATACTGGAAATACTATTATAGGTTATCAAGCATTTAAAGCTGCTGATTCAGGAGAAAATAACAATACTGTTATTGGAGCATTAGCTGGTTCAGCTATTGATAGTGCTACTGCTGATAATAATGTACTTATTGGATATTCTGCTGGACTAGGTGGAGATGGGCAAATAAAAAATTCAATAGCTATAGGTAATTATGCTTTAGATAATACTGGTACAGCAGATGTACTTGGAGTAGTGGCAATAGGTCATTACGCTGGTTCATCGGCAAATCATTCTCAAGTAGAGGGTGGAACTTTTGTAGGCTATGAAGCAGGGAAATCTCTTGGAAGTGCTGGACATACTACTGCTATCGGCTATCAAGCCTTAACGACTGTAAATGCAAATGGGTATAATACTGCAGTAGGAAGTTGTGCATTAAAACTTGCAACTGGAGGTTATAATACTGCACTGGGTTCACACGCAGGGACTGCTCTTGTGGGGGGTACTCATAACACAGCAATAGGATACCAAGCATTAGATGCTGATGCTGAAGGTGATTATAATACTTGTATTGGTTCAGGTGCAGGTGGGGGATTTAATAATACTGGAAATGACCATAATACTTGTATTGGATATGCAGCTGGAGTAGGTGGAAATAATCAAGATATAGATGGTATTGTTGCTGTTGGTTCAGAGGCACTAAACAGTATTGATAATAATGGTGCTGATGGTTCAGTAGCTGTAGGTAGGTCTGCATTAACTGCTCTTACTTCAGGAGCAGAAAATACTGCTATAGGTTTTGAAGCTGGAAAAGCAATGACTACTAATGCAAAAAATGTTATAATTGGTTTTCAATCTCTTTTAGCAGCTGATGCAGGTGAGACTGCAAATGTGAGTATTGGTTATCAAGCAATGTCGGCAGTAGACCACGCTGATTCAGATGCTAATGTAGTAATAGGAAGAGAAGCTGGTACTGGTGGAGGTGGTCAATTTGATTCAAATATAGCAATAGGTAGTGAGGCTTTAAATAGTACTGGTTCTAATACTATGAGTGGAGCTGTAGCTATAGGTCACAATGCACTAACTGCACTTACTACAGGAGCAGCTAACACAGCAATAGGTTACGCATCAATGGATGCAGCAACAACTTCGGCTAATAATGTTGCTCTTGGGTACAATTCTTTAACATCAGCAGTTGATAGTTGTAATTCTAATGTGGCTGTTGGTGTTCAGGCATTACAAAATTTAACAGTTGGTACTAATTCAGGAGCTGGTTCAAATTCAGTAAATGGTAATATTGGTGTTGGATATAACGCTTTTGGTTCAGCTAGTTTAGGAAGTTTTAGTGATTCAAACAATAGGGCTATTTTAGGAAACATTGCAATAGGAAAAAATGCCTTAGATGCTACGGCAGGTAATCCTCATACTGGTTCAGTAGCGATTGGACACGAGGCATTAACTGCTCTTACTTCAGGAGCTGGAAATACTGCAATCGGATATCAATCATTGACTGCTTTAGATGATGCTCAAGAGGGGAATACTGCACTCGGGTGGCAAGCTGGTGCGTCAATAGATGATAATAGCGCGCATTACAACACTATAGTGGGGTATCTCGCTGGAACGGGCGGTAGTGGAACGATGGTGTCGTGTGTTGCTATTGGTGCAAATGCTTTAAATAGTACAGCTGGTAATAATATGAATGGTGCAGTTGCTGTCGGTAAAGATGCTTTAACAGCGTGTACTTCAGGAGAAGATAATACTGCTTTGGGATATCGAGCAGGAGATACAATAACTACTGGTGCAGGTAATGTATATATTGGATATGATGCAGATGCATCCGCAAATGATGTAAATGATGAAATAGTATTAAAAGCTGGTTCTGATGCTTTAGTAGGTGGTGGTACAGAAACAGTTAGGATAGGTGTTGATTCAGATTATATTACTAATGATTTTGGTGAAAACGCCACTTGGACTCATTCATCTGATAGAAGAATTAAGAAAGATATAGAAGATTCTGAGTTAGGTCTTGATTTTATAAATGATTTAAGACCAGTT
>TARA_R100001594_G_scaffold60660_1_pt1 | contig 14011 bp, 5 predicted proteins | sample TARA_R100001594 | Tara Oceans TARA_R100001594 (sample SAMEA2622752) | marine metagenome | biome: marine biome (ENVO:00000447); feature: marine epipelagic mixed layer (ENVO:xxxxxxxxx); material: "saline water (ENVO:00002010), including plankton (ENVO:xxxxxxxx)" | depth 150 m | reverse complement strand
GCGTGACCTTTATGGATGGACCTAGGTCAGCATGGTCTTTAGGATGTTTAAAAGACATGAGTGCAGAAAAAAACAAATGGCTTGGTGGTAGAGTTCACAAATGGGCTCATGCATTTGCGATAGTTGATTACTATAGAGGTGGTAGATTTACTGTAGATATAGTACAAATAATAGATGGAAGGACAACAGTATGGGGAGAATTACTAGACGGCAACAAATAACTATTCCATGTGATTACTGGGAATCTTCTTTAAATATAGATTGGATATATATAGATGCCTAAACAAGTAGAAGAATTACAAAACTTTAATCAAGGTACAATTACTACACCTTCAGAAAGAGATATTCCTATTGAAGCTGCTGCTTATTCTCTTAATTTAGACCCATTAACAGAAGATGGCAAATTAACAGGAGTACCTGAAGATAGATTAGTAGCTTCTCTTTCCAATAATATTCCTTTTGAGCCTTTAAATTATGGGCTTCAATGGGGAGCTTCTGCTATAAGAATAGCTGATTTAACTCAAATGCCTCCCGCTACAACAGATGGTAATGGCAGTAGAGTTATATTTCAAGGCACTAGAGGGGTTAATGAAGTGCTTAAATACACCTCTTCCTATTTTGACACTAGCCAAATTAAAGATACTTTGTTAAATGTAGAAGAAGGAATAGGAGATACAGAAGTATCTGGTGAAATTTCTACATCAACAAGAGCTTTAAGGGTAATAGATTTTTCTTCTAAAAGAACTGGTTTAATTAACCCAGGAGATGTTATAGCTTTATCTTCAGAAACAGATGTTGCTAATATTCCTAAAAGTATAGAATGGATGCGTGTTACAGAAGTAGAACAGCTAAGCAATACTATATTTGTTGATAGAGGTCATTATAACACAACTCCTGTTAAGTACACTTCTTTAAGTACCAATACTAACATCTATAGATTATCTGGAGTTTTAGGCTGGTTAAATGTAATAGGATGGCAAACACATTTTAAAAACAATCATATAGGTCAAAATCCTTGTATTATTTACGTAGCTAATGCAGGAGCTACCTCAGCAGATAATTTAACTCATGATGCTGCAAATAAAACAATTACCATTACACAAAATTCACTTGTCAATAATTTAGGAGCTAATGATTCTTTAGAAGACTTAGTAAGAAACAACGATATTATTAAAATAATTAATGCATCAGGTGGAGTAGCTACAGTTAAGATAGATTATGTCACAGATGGTGTTATAAATTACTCTAGCATAAGTGGTAGTTTATCTACTCAAACATCTGGAAGTTATTGGATAGATTGTAATAAAATAGCTAATGGTAATTTTAGAGCATACAATACTAGTGCTAATGGTAAAGCTCCATATGGATGGACCACCACTATTAATCCTTCTGGAACTGCAACATACGATGATGTTTATGCTGATGATACTAAAAGTATAGGCTCTCCTCAGTTATCTACAACAGGTGGTATTACAGGGCTTAAAGGAAATGAAAGAGATACCTCTAATAGTAATTATGATTCAAACGAGTCACCATTTTTAATTTTGTCAAATGCTAGAGATACATCTACAAGCGTAAATAGCATTACATTAACAGATGCTATTACTAAAGATGGTAATAAAACTAGATTTAGAGTATCTAATCCAAGTTTAATTACAGAAGGTGATACTTTAGTATTATCACATGGAGTTGGGGTGACAATAACTGATGGAGGTGGAGATGTTTATACAGGAGTAGATGCTAGTCCATATCTTCAGAATCATTACAATGCAGGCTATTTGTATGAAGCTTTAAATGTAGCTAGTTTTAGCGATAATGAAACTGTCGTAATTACTGTTCCTTCTTCTATAGGAGGAAGTGGAGAAGATATAACTTTTAGATTTGAAGATACATCAAGCGGTACATTAACAACTGCAGGAGCTAATCGTATAATTAGTATATCTAATGAAGATGCAGCAGGAGCAAATGCTTCAGATTCTCAATTAGCTAAAAATATAGTAGCGGCTATAAATGGATGCCCTGACCCGCAAAGAGTAACTTACGGAACAAGCAATGGAACAGGAGATACAACAACTGGTGTAGCAGGACTTAGTGCAGCAGTAAATTCAGAGACTAATACTAAAGTAGATATATGGCCTGTTAATGGAGTTGCTGAAGAATATGTAAAAGTAGAGTCAGTAGAAGTAAGTGAAGATGCTGGAGGAGACGCACAGCCTGGTTATATAAATGTAAAAAGAGCTTATCATGGTAATTTACAAGCTCATTCAGCAGGAACATCTATAAAAAGAATTTTAAGAACTCAAATAAAACAAACAGTAGGAGCATCTGGATTTGACTCTGTACAAGAAGGTAAAAAATATAAATTAACATGGTGGGTAGCTGATGTTACTAAAGCTTGGTTAGGAAATAATGATTATCATTTAAAACCTAGGCTAAACTTTAAAGTAGGATGCGCAGGTGGTTTTTTATTAGGAGGAGAAGATTGGTCTTCTGATAAATCTATTGTAGGGGCAAATGGAGAAAAAGCATGGCTTAATTCTCTTAATTATTCTACAATTGTAGATGGAAATACAAAAACTGCTAAAGGTGATTTTGGAGGAAGTTTATATCATACATGGGCAGGTAATAAAGATATTACTAATGCATCTGCAACTGGATGGGTAAGAGGAGTTGTAGCTAATAATTATCAAGTAGGAAGAAATAATATGCCAAATATAGGCAGTTCTATTTCTTTTGTTCAAGATTCAGGGACTACTCATAATGGAAATTGGACTTTAGGAGATGCAACTAATGAAAATTTTGCCAATATTGAAGCAAGTTCTAAGTATACTACTTCTTCTACTGCTTTATTACATTTAAATGGAGCTATACATGATAAGTCAATTATAGGTATTCCAAATACAAATGGTGACTTAGTGTATTATGCTGGTTGGCAAACAGCTTTAGTTACTGATTCTGATGATTTATCAGGAGAAACTACTGAAACTACTTTAAACTCAAATGGAAGCAATCCTATTAGAAAAGCTTATTTAGAGTTTGAAGATTATGTAGGTGATAATACTGCTACTACTCATTACTGGTCTCTTCTTACAACACCTGAATTTTTTATATCTTCTGCTGATGGAATGTTTGCGTTATTTAGGGTTCCAACCAGTAAAAATAGCAGTGGTTTTAAAGATGGAAAATCATATCCTACTGGTAATACTGTATCAAATGCTAGTCTTAATTTTAGTGCAGGCGCTGCTCATGCAAAATACAAAACATATTTTTTGGTACCTACAGATGGAGCAGAAGTAGGAGCGTACAAAACTCTACCAACGCAAATAGCATCTGGAGGAACATGGGCAGGAGATGGAACAGATAGTATGTCAGGGGCTGTATTAGCTACTGGTATAGCCTATGCTAAAGCTTTAAAAGAATGTATAGAAACTGCTTTTAATAATGTTAATGGCGATGGAGTTACAAGATTTAATGTCCATAGAGATGGAGCTAAATTGTGCATAGAAGATGCTATAGGAGGAGAAATATCTCAAACATGGAAATCAAATTATATTAATAGTTCTGGAGAACTTATTGAAAGCTATCAAAATGGAATTGCTCAGTTTTCTCCTTTTACTAATGATGATTCGTTTTCCGAATGGAATACTAATGGAAAAATGCATTTTAAAGTTAATGTTAACAACCGAGATATATTAGATGGAACTTTTTCTCATTATTGGTGGGCTTCTAGTATAGAAGATAGTGGTCGTAATATTCTTGATGGAGCATTAACAGGACATAAAGGATATTTCAAAGGTGATGGTTTAGGATTTAATTTAGGAGCAATAACAGAAGGAGGTGATTATCCAGCAGGTGGTTCAGATATAAATCCTGTTTGTCAATTTTTAACATGCTATCATATTGGAGCTGCTACTGCTGATGCAGCTAAAGGTGCTGCTAATTTAAAGTTAGCTATAGAACATGCTAATGGACAAAATGGACTTATTACTGGAGCTGTAGCAAATACAGATGAGTTGACTTTAACAAGAACAGATATTACAAATGGAGGGCAGGTACTTGATACAAGCAGATTTCCTGATAGATTAGAAGATGACTCTTCTACTATGTTTTCTATTCCTTCTGAAAATGTTCAATATTTCGAATTTTATACAGGAGTTAATAATTCAGATACAGGTTCAGGTAAAACCATTCTTTGGCATAAATGTGAATTTGCTTTTACATTACCTGATGACAAAGATATATCTACATTAGATGTATATTTTGAATCTGATGGTGAAGTATGGGGAACTAGAGATGGTGGAGATATCGGTGAAACTGTAGTTGATAAATATTCATCTTTAATAGGGATAGATTCTATATCTTTAGTTGAAGATGTAGAAGTATTGCCTTCAGCTGGAGTAAACTCTAATATAACTTCTTCTGCAACTATGAAAGATGAAGAAAATAAAGACTTACTTATTTACTATAATAAAAATCAAAGCACTGTTAATGTATTGGAAGATTTTGGAGACCCCTTAGAAGGTCATTTAAATTTATTTAAAACCGATGAAAACTTTCCTTATTCTGCAGAAACAGGAATTATTCCTAATTTTGTTAAGAACAATAGAGAATTTCACATAGGAATGGGGCCTAATAAACCTTCTATATGGGCGGGTTTTTTAAATCACAAACAATTTGGAAATAGTTTACTTGATAAATTTGTCATAGATACTAGTGAAATAGGAACATATGATTCTCAAGGGGCATATACAATGGATAAAATATGCCAAAGTGGTTTTTGGTTAGTTGAGAATATTGGAAATTTAACAGTAGGAGCAGCTATTCATGATAGTGGAACGCGTTTAAGGCTTCATATTCCAAGAAATGAACATTATTTAGAAACTGGAGACAAGTTAATAGTAAAAGGAGTTTCTAGCAAAAAAACTCATCAAAATTCAGGAGCTCATTCTGATATAAATGATACTTCTATTTACGATGCTACTTGTCTTTATATGCATCCTTATAACACTGAAAATGATACAGGCTATAATGACAATGGCCATCCAAAAGGGGCAAAGATTATTGAAATAACAGACGAATATCTAGAAGTTGATGCTTCTGATTTAAGTTATACTTTTAGTTCAGATGTTAGTCAAGCTTTTCAAGTTTATCCTGCTTATTATTATGGAATAGCCCGTGATTCATTTAATATATTTAGAATTGACATGGAAACAGGAGAAGTAACAAAAGGAGAACTTTCTTTTAAGGCTCAATCTATTTGTGCATCATATAGTCAAAATGAAGATGAAGTAGGTGGGACGATGCATAAATTTAAAGGAGGTAGGGTTTGGATTGCTGAAAAACTTGCTGGTTTAATTCATGAAGTAAATGTAGCTACAACTAAATGGGAAAATTTTTCAAAAAGCGCTACAGTTAATCCTGTTTGGTCTACTTGGTGGAGCAGCACTGAAGAAAATGCAGATTTGTCAAATGTGACGGTAAAAACAAAACCTCCAACAGACAGAGGGCATATATCAGACATTATTCAAACTTGGGGATTAAAAGGAACTACTGATTCTTTAGAAAATGATTCTGATTCTAGGTTATGGATACAGTTTTATCCTAATTCTGGAAATAGTTTTGGACCTTTAGATAATTTTATATATTGTGGTAATGTTGATAAACTGCAAGGAAGTTCTACAAATCATATTTATTTTGCTAATAGAACAATACCTTTGAACCATACAGGAGGGGGAACTCAAGAACAATTTGACCCACATAATAGATATGGAAAAAGAATGAATGAATTAGCTCAAATAGGCTCTAATTTAGGAGGGGCTAATGATACTCTTAATATGAAAAGTCGTTTAATTGCTAAGACAAAAATAACAAGCCAAAGTCATTCTCCTACTTTTACTAGAAATCTTTGGTTTACTCCTGAAACTATTAATAATACATGGGTAAGTAATCCTAATATAACAGACAAATATCATAGTGAGTTACATTTTAGAAGAACTAATGGAGAATGGGAATATGATAAAGCTAATACCTGGGTTGGCGGTGGAGGTTTTAGAAATTATGCTGAAAATATAGGCTGGGATTCAGATACACCTGAATTTAAAGTTATAAGATATGGATTGGTAGCTTTAGCTGATAATGATTTTGATGGAGTTATAGATGGAACAGGACTACCTGTTGCTAGTGCAGCAAATATAAATGCTGGATTTGAAAATGGAAAAAATTGTTCTAGCCATGCAGCAGCAGTTTTAATGCAAACAGATGCTAAATGGATTATGAACGGAAATGTTGCAATGGCACAGTCTTTTAATGCTGCTTATCAAGAATGGAGAAGTTTTACAATGGGAGTTAACCATGGAGGTGTTGGTTATCGCTTTAGTGAAGAATTTGTTTATCCTGATTGGATGCCTGAATCTTGGTATGATATGGTAGGGTCACAAGGGACTATAAATTTTTTTGGTATGGGAACAATGGGAGGAGCAAATACTATTGTAGATGGTACATTTAATAAATCAGTAGAATTGTTTAAACCTGATACATTTTTTATGGTTACTTCTGATATATGGAAAATGGAAAAAGCTGATGGAACTAGCAACCATGAAGATAATACTAATGCAAATAGTAAGGGTGCTTGGTTAATTCCAGATAATGGTAGCTATGGAGGCAAATTTAGTCATGCTTCTAAAAGTAATGACAGTAGAGATGGAGAGTTAGAGCATTGGTCTTCTAGTGATGGAAGCGACCCTGATGCTGTTATATTAAAAGATAGAGTTCATTTATTTAGAACTGCAGATAAACATCATTTGTCAATTGGTGATAATATATTATTTAAAGGACCTAATTGGAGAACAGACCATGGAAGTGCTGTTTTTTCAAATGATAACTATGCTAGAAGCCCTGAATATGCAGGAAGAGTGCCTGTTGTAGGAATTGTAGATGAATATCATGTTTTAGTTAACATAACTCATAATGGACAAGCAACTGGAAATTCTGCTAATGGTGCTAGTGTTAATCATGCATATGTAGGAGGAAGTACATATGTTGAAAATAATACTGATGTTAGTCCTGCAGAAACAGGAATTGGCGAAAGTTTTATGAATTGGAAAGTTGGTGGAAGTGAATGGTTGCCAGGCTATCATCTTGGAAGTGATACGCAAGTAAAAGAAATGAGATTTTTTGGAGGAAGAGTACCTTTACATGATGAAAAAATAGAAGGTTCAGGAATGAAATTCTTTTCTGATGGAAACTGGCTAGGAAATTTTCATTTTAGTACTAATCATGACTATGCAACAGACACTGCTTCGCATAGACCTCAAGGAGTTCATGTTTTTCAAACAAGTTTATTAAGTTTTTGTCACGCAAGAATGATACGTCCTTTAGGAGATTTAGATGTATCTGGAGTTGCTAATTTTGATATAGATAATTCTATATCTTTATGGATGCCTACTATGCCTATGGGGAGTCCAGGATTAACGTCATTTGACTTTAGAAATAGCTCTTATTCAGTAGCAAGTAAAAGTATTCTTGGAGCTACTAAACTTTACATGACTCAGGCAAGTGGAGGGGATACTAAGCTTTATTCTTTTGATTGGTCTCACTTAATGCCTGATACAAATAGAGCAACTTTTGATGGAGTCGATTATACTGAAACAACTTCTATGTATAGTTCTCATAGAAGTTTTGGAACATATGAATTAGGAGATAGAAGTGCAGATAAACGAAGAACTTTAACAGATATGACTAATTCTAATATGCATGCTAGTAATTCGCATCACGAATCTGCAAAAGGTAGATTTAGATTAGCTGGAGATAGACTTACTCAAAGTACAGATACTGGAATAGATGGAGGAATAGCAGCTGCTGATAATAAACAAAATTTTATGATTCCTGGTGGTTTTATGATAAAGGCTGGAGCAAACAATTGGAATGGTGAGATGCTTACCTATTTTGATGACGCAATGAGTAAAACAGGTAAAGCTGGTATTATATTAGGAGGAAGTGCTCAAGGATTAGGTCACAATAATGCTGATGGATATTACAGACCTAATGGTTCTTTATTTAGCAGTTGGAGGCATGATACTATTCCTTTTTATATCAGAAAAGGCGCTTTAAACGATTTAGTTGCAATATATTCTTATGTATCTCCTCAAAGAGAGCTTAAGCATAAAAACGCAGATGCAGAAAGAGATTTAAACCCTGAAGTTAATCCTCTTTGGACGTTAGGATTGCATAAAACAGTAGCAAGGAAAGTTATAAGTTCTTATGCTACAACTGGAGGCTATGGAACAAGAGCTACAACTACAGTTCCATCAGATAAAGAAAAAATTACAACTTATTTTGTAGGTGCGAACAGGTGGATAGTAGCAGCTGATGGCGATGTTCATGATAATTTAGCCGCTAAAGGATATGATGGCGATAATATGTTAGTACACATTAATAATTCTTATCAAACTTGGGACCCTGTAACAGGTGAAATTTTTGTAAGGACACATTATCCTTTACCAGCTACTCCAGGAGTAAATGCAGGAGAATCTGTTACTTTTATTCAATCTAGAGATGCTGCTTTATGTCCTGTAAGATTAGATTTAGATGTATTACCTCCTTATCATTCATACACAGGCCCAGGAGACAAAGCTATAGTTAGAGTTGAAGGAAAGCCTAATGATGGTCAAATTAAAATTACAGTAGGAAGCCCTGTTCCTTCAGATTTTGAAGAAAATATTGGAGTTATAGGAAATAACGAAAGCGGAGGGGAGTATAATAATGATTGGTATTTGCCTACATCTGGAGATAGAATAAAAATAACAGAAACTCAAAGTTATAATGGAGAATATATACTCGATTCAAATGAAGGTTATAAAAGATTAGCAAATGGATACACAGGTATAAATTCAGAAGCAGAAAGAGGTAGAATTGAAATAATACATGGACGAAAAGCAAATCCTTTGACAATTGTAGGATTACAAGGAATTACTTTAGGAGGTAATATTCAATACCATAATAATGATACTATGACAACTTCTGTATCTGACAGGACTCCTTCTTTTTGGCATAAAATTTTAGGAGTAGCTAAATCAGGTAGCTTTAAGATTGGTTTTCTAGATAAGTTTTTTGGTACTAGTTTTTCTGATACTGCTAATTCTACTGTTAGTAGTAGAAGGTATGGTCACTATAACTATTCTAATTCATGGACTGAATCAGTTGATTCTCAACTTGCATCAGAAAATCATTTATTTCAAGCTGATATAGGATTTATAATAGAACCAGGTTCTGCATCTGGAGCAGGTGCTGCTAATTTTAATGAATTTGGTGATTATAAATATAAAGTATCTTTAGTTTATGATGGATATCAGGAAGGCCCTTTAAGTGAAAATCATTGGGGGATAGATAGTTTAGATACTGGAGTTAGTTATAATTCATATAATATTACTTTGACTATAAAAGACCCAAGTCCAAGATTAACTTCTGTTTGTTTGTATAGAAAAAACAATGAAAATGATTTATATAGATTGGTAGATGAAGTTGCTACTGATTCGACAAAATGGAAGAGCTTAGATACTTCTCATACAATAACGATAGAAGATGATGGAGGACTACAAGCTACATTTGAATCAAGAGCAGGATATTCAGAATTTTTAACAAATCCATTTGTTAATTACGGAATAGGTGCAGAAATGGGAGGATATCATTTTGTAGCAAATTGTTCTCATCCTCAAATAAAAGATGCTTCTCATATGATATTTAGGTCTTTGCCTGGAATGTTTGATTTGTTTAATTGGGCTAATGATTATTTAACATTGCCTACAAAGCCAACTGCTATGGCTAATTTTGCTGGAAGATTATATGTTTTTGATGAAATAAATACTTATAGAATAAATCCTCAAACATTAGTAATAGAAGATACTTTTCATGGCTCAGGATGCGTTGGTATGCAAAGCTTAATAATTACTGATTATGGTATGTTTTATTGCGATAGAAAGAACGCTTATATGCACAATGGTTCTAATCCTACTATTATATCTATTCCTATAAAAAAAGGAGGAGGTTCAGATATATCTTCTTTTAATATTTCAGATTTAAGTTGGGAAAAAACTGCAGGAAATAATAAGTCTATGAATCCTCTTATTTCTTTTGACAATAAAAGAAATTCAATTTTATTTTTTGTTGAAAAAACAGGAGATGAAAAAGTTAGCCATTCTAGATATTATTGTTGGGCTTACTCTATAATGCAATCAAGATGGGATTTATGGGAAGTGTCTACAGGAGATGATGGAACTGGTACATTTGACTCAAGTAAAGTAACAAAACCATCTTCTGTTGTTACTACGACAGATGGAAAAACATTTGTAACTATGGATGATTTATTAATAGACTATTTAGGAGGAACTAATACAAAGCCTTGGCAATTTTTAAGTAAAAAATTAACAGCTGCAACTCAAAGCCAAAAGAAAGTTTGGAAAAATATTAAACTAATAGGTAATGATGATGATGTTACTACTATCGTTGGAGATGCAAAAGGAAGCATATCTATAGCTGTTGATGATACTGTTATAGAAAATGCTGATAGAGCATTTACAAAAGACAGTCCAGATGGCAAAATAACTATTAAAGGAACTTCTAAAACTGGCAGATATTTGCAATTTTTATTAACTCAAATGGAAGATTCTATAGACGCTATAGGGATTGTATTTAGAAGAAAAGGAGTAAAATAGTGTCAAGCAATCCTTCTTTAAGAAAAAAAGAAAAATCATCTCTTTCAGCTCCTAAAGTTAATGACCCTGATGTTCAAAGAGCTATTGAAAAAATATATGAAGATTTAAATAAATTAAAAGATGGGACAAATAAATCTACTGGAACTGATTCAGAAGAATACGAAGGAGACCCAGGAGATATAAGGATTATTAAAACAAGCGAAAAACTTTATAATTTAGAAGCTAAAGGTGAAGAAGGGTGGGTAACTCCAAAAATAGGAGAAGATGTTATAAAATGGCATCCTATAGGTTCTAGAAAAAAATATGAACCAGCTAAAATATCAGAAGATGGCGAAGTAGAAGAACCACCAGAAGCAGTTACCGCTGATAATATAGAAAATTTTACATCTAATTTTTTAACAAATATAGACCCTGATTATGATAGTGGTTGGGTTGATGTAAATAGAACAAATAGTTCTAGAAGTTTTAGACTTGACCATGATTTAGATTTTGAAACTGATTCTCCTAGAATAATACAATGGTTTGCAAGAGATTCATATGGAGATTATGGAGGAAACCCTGCTACTAATAGAATATATCAACCACAATCTTATTATTACGGTTCAGTTACAGATGGAGCTGCCTTTTTAGGAGTCGATTATTGGGTAAATAACACCCAAGTAGGATATGATTCATATGCTAGTTATTGGATGCATTATATTTATGATGGCACTTCGCATAAAAAATGGGATAGAATGGATATAAGAGTATTAATATGGAAATAAGTGTTGCTTTTAAATAACAAATATATGTATATTATAAGACAGAATAGGAGAAATTAATGTCTAATTGGGCAAATAGTACAGAATATAGAAACCAGCTTACTCAAGGTAGGCATTTTGGTAAAATGGTAAATCCTGGTCAAATTCAACAAATAATGAGACCAACACAGGATATGATAAACCAACAAGTAGGTATTGGTAATCAACTAATGGACCCTAATTCTGATATTAATGCTCAAATGAGAGGTCTTATGGAGCAAAGAGCTGCAGAAGCTGGGCAACAACAAATGTCTGCGATGAGAAGAATGGCTGCACAAGGCAATATGTCAGCAGGCCAAGCTATGATGAATGCTCGAATGGGAATGGGTCAAGCTATGGGTGATGTTAATCAACAAGCTACTGCAATGCAACAAGGACAATTTACCCAAGGTTTAGGTGTTTTACAAAACATGACTCAATTACAACAATCTCTAGGTCAGCAATATTCTAATGCTTATTTGCAAAGAATAGCTCAAAATAGATTAGTTAAGAAGAAGAAAAAGAAATGGTATCATAGAATTGGCTCTTTATTTGGAGGTACTGGACCAAAAAAGACAACCTATAATTATCAAGAAGGTGCAGGAAGTGGGGCACCAGAATAATGCAAGGATTATACGCACCAACAGCTGAAGATTTAGAAGCAATGCAATCAAACAGAGCAAATGCTATGCAAGCTAGTAGTATTGCTGGTATTATAGCTCATATACCACAAATGAGAAAGCAAAAGAAAGCTTCTCAATATTGGAGAGAAAGAGATGCCCAATTTAACGCTCCTATTACAGTAGGTCAAGGTGGAATACTTACAATGACCCCTGAAGCTATGTCAGGATTGCAATTTGGTTCTATGACAGATGAGTGGAATAAGTATAAAACTTATATGGACTCTAAAGGAGTTGGAGTTACAGAAGAAGATTATTTGGCATTTAAGCCATTCTATGAATTAAAAATGGATGAATACGGCAAAAATATTGCTAGCAAATTTAATTCCATGGAAATGAGTGGTGTAAGTTCTTCTGCGATTAGAGATTTAGTAACAGGAAATCAAAATCTTAGAGATACTATGGTTCAATTAGGGGCTTTAAATCCAGATATGCAAAGTATATTTGCAAAATATACTCAACCTAGAACTGGTTTAGTTGGTGGATTAAAAAGTTCTATTCCTAATGCTTTAATGACAGGTGCTGCTTACGCTGCTCCTGTTGCACTTGGAGCGGCTGGATATACTGGCTATCAAAAACTTACAGGTGCTAAAAAGCAACCAGGTTTTTTAAAAAATCTAAAAGGCGCTTTTGATGTAGGCACTGGAAAAAGATTTACACAAGAAGCAATAAAGTCTGATAAATTGAGAAAAAAAGGCATATGGACTACTAAAGATAAAAAGCTGATTGGTAAAAAACAAGCATCTGTTGATAAAGCTCAAAAAGCATTAGACAAATTACAAACTAAAGCTGGAAAGCTTAGAAAAGGCAAATCTCAAAAAGCTTTAACTAAAGCACAAACAAATCTTAAAAAAGCAACTACAATTCTTGATAAAGCTAAAGCATCTAAAAAACCAATGTCTAAAAGCGCTATTACTAGCACTTTGACAAAAGCTCTTAAAAATAAAGGAGTAAAAGGAGTATATGATACATTAGTTAAAAGAGTAGGTAAAAGAGCTGCACTTGGTTTACTTGCTAGAGTTGGTTTAGGTACTGCTGCTTCTTTCACTGGTTTAGGTACTGCATTTGGAGTAGGTATGAATATAACAGCTGCATATCAAATAGCTAAAGCTTTAGCAGGTGCTTTAAAAGAAGTAGAAGGAGATTCTACAATGTCAGAAAAAATGTTTGGAAAACAAACTTCTAGCTTAGAAGGCGCAACATTCTAGTGTGGCTGTCCAACAGCAAATACAATTTCAACCTCGTTTAAGTTCAATTCAAACTCGTCAAGTAATTGACGGCTATAAACGTAATCCCTCAAGATACAACGAAGAACTTCTTGAAGATTTAAGACAACACGCATATTATCATAATATTCCTTTCTATGAAGGTGACTTTTCTATCATAGACGCTGTTAAACAAGCAGGAGGGGGCTTTATTGAAGGTTTTACTACTTTAAAGGTAGTAGACCCTCCTGACAACGAATACGAAGCAATAGCACGTAATATAGGCCATTTAGCAGGTTTTGCGCCTGGTATGCTAGCTGGACCAGCTAAAGCTCTTAAGCTTACTGGCATGGCTAAAGCAGCAGGATTTTTAGGTGATAAATCTGTACCTATGGCAGCTGCAAAGTTTGCTACTAATAAAGCTAGAGGACTAGTAGGAGGCTTAGTTAAAGCTAGTCAAGGTAGTAGATTCCAAGCAGCTAATGCAGCTAGTAAATTCTTACTTGGCAATAGAGCTAAACATATAGCAGAAGGAGCTTTTCATTTAGGTGTAGCTAGTTCTGTATCTTCTGTATGGGAAGGCGTAGATGTTATGCTTGAAAGTTTCTTTGGAGGAGCTATAGCTGGTGGTGTATTTA
>TARA_R100001594_G_scaffold10514_3_pt1 | contig 14073 bp, 18 predicted proteins | sample TARA_R100001594 | Tara Oceans TARA_R100001594 (sample SAMEA2622752) | marine metagenome | biome: marine biome (ENVO:00000447); feature: marine epipelagic mixed layer (ENVO:xxxxxxxxx); material: "saline water (ENVO:00002010), including plankton (ENVO:xxxxxxxx)" | depth 150 m | reverse complement strand
GAGACGGGTCATACCCTTAAAGCTTTGAAGCGCGATGCACTTTGCTTGACCACGGCTCCTGGTATACGAGCCTTAACAACTGACTAAACGGGCACCGGACCTAGCGGTACGGTGCCCCTGATGAAAGGTAAATTAAAGGAGGATAAGATGCCATTTACAAAAAGCTATAGCTATAAACCAAAGAGAATCAAGAAGGCCAAGATCCCGGTAACCGTCGCTAATATTACAACTGAGCAGCTCCATACATTGCGTGCTGAGCTGGCACTGCTGGCCGAGCCCTGGAAAAAGCAGGGAGTAAGAATACTAGTGGGAAAGAAGGTAGCGTGACGTTGATTATGTTCATCGCCATCGTCCTGTTTCTTATGCCCTCGTTCTCGGGAGGCCTGCTGCTGATCCTACTGGCATGCTGGTGGCTCCTGCAGCGGGGCATGCCCTTCTGATGCCGTCTCGTGTCGTTCTTATTACAACCAGTTTAGAATCATTCTAAACTAGCTTTGTGCCCCCCGGCAGGACAATCTAATGCCGTCTCGTGTCGTTCTTATTACAACTAGTTTAGAATAATTCTAAACTAGCTTTGTGCCCCCCGGCAGGACAATCTAATGCCGTCTCGTGTCGTTCTGATTGGAACTAGTTTAAAATAATTCTATGCTATGACTTGCGCCACGAGGCAAGAACCTCCTGTAATCCTACGAATTTTTTCGTTTGATTTTAGTATGGGATATGATAAGACAATAGAAAAGGAGACTTATGAAAAAAATGTTATTACTTACAAAAGAGATTAGAGAAAAACTAATTAAAAACTTTAAAGAGAACGAGGTGGCGCAGGGACAAAAAAGTTTCAAGGCCGTTGTAAAGTTGTTCAATCCTACGGGACGAGGGTTTTGGTTTCTGACGGAATTAAATCCCGCGAACAATATCGCGTTCGGTGGGGCTAAAATTTCGGATTGGGATTTAGGTAGTATTTCAATGGATGAACTTGAAAATTTAAAAGTGCCTCCGTTTGGACTACATATTGAAAGGGACAAATTCTTTAAAAGTAATCACTATACTCTCGAGGAGTGTGAAAAATTAGTAGAGAATCGGTAGACAATTATTCTTCGTTTTTTCTTGTTGCAAATGGTTTGGGATATGATAAGACAATAGAAATATAAAAAAAGGAGACGCAAATGGGACTAGATCAATATGCTCATCTTCGGGGTAGAAAGATAAATTGGGACAAATATTATTCTGATGATGAGAAAGAAAGAGAAGAGGAAGCCAAGCACGTTTTTGTTTGGCGTAAGCACGCAAGACTTCAAACATTCTTTGCTCGTAAGTGGCGGGAACAGAACGAAGCCGAACAAGAGAAGAGAGAAAAGCGAAGCTTTGAAAAAATGAAAAAGGCGGAAGACCCTTTTGAAGCCATGGGTGTAGGATTGAGTCATCTCGGTTTTAATGCTGGAGATGAAGTCTATATTACGGAAAAGGTCGTGAGGGAGTTGGAAGAAACGTTCAAACAAAACTATCACGACAATTTCTGCTCGGACGGATTTTTTTGGGGTCAGCAATTCCAAGAAAGTTCTGTAAGAGAATACAAGGCACAAGACAAGAAGTTTATTGCTTGGTGTAAAGAACAAATCAAAAACAAAAAAGTTCCGATATACACTTGTAGTTGGTAATGATTTGCCGTCGCCGTCGCTCGTTGGCGACGGCTCGGCTCGTTGTGTCTTATACACAACACAAGTTGCCCAGAAGCTACAAGTTCACAGGGGGTTCTAAAAAAGTTCCACATTTGTTTGTGGAAAACCTAAAATGAACAGACCCAAAATGGACACAAATACATTGATATTAATGTGGGATTTGATAAGACAAGAGAATAGTTAAACAATAATGAAAGGCAATAACTATGAGTACAGCAAAAAAAGTTAGATTAAAGCAAGATGAGGAAAAACTTGTTGTAGCTTATGCTAACTTAAAACTAAAACAGAATAGATTAGCCAAAGAAGTTGACACTATGAAACAAAGTGTTGTTAATCTATTCGAAGATAAAAAGGTAAATGTTATCTTTGCTAAAGATAAAGAAGATAACATATTTGGAATACAGCGAATAAATCGAAAAAGAAAAAAGTTCGATACTGCTAATTTCAAAATCAAACATACTGATTTATTCAATCAATTCACAAGTGAGATTGAATATAATGAGTACAAAGCATTAGGAGATAATAATGCCTAATGTTCCAATGAACATAAGCAAAGTGTTAGCCGAGCATTCGGCTAACACTAACATAACTAAAAATGTTAATTTAAACCCAGACGCGGTCAGTAAATTAAATTATGAAGTTATGTACAAAATGTTAGAGGGCGAAGTTGAGAAGTTAATACTAGAGAATCAAGGCAACCCTTTAATAGACGACTTTAAACAAAAGATAGTTAATAAATTTAATTACTTAATACAAAAATTAAGTAGTTAGATTAACAACGTGCCAATGGCGTTTAACAACGCCATTGGTGTATCTAGAAGGCTCACAAAAACAAACCACCTGCAATCTTAAAAATTCACCTTGTAGCTACGTTCACCAGCTAGGTTTTGCTGGTCGCAACCTTTAGTAAGCAACACGAATAGATGTAGTTATGTGCCAAACTATATGGTATAAAAGGGGACCCAATAAACTAGATAATTATGGCAAGTCTTGATAATTTTACAGATGACGAACTACGGGCGTTAATTTTAAAAAAGCAGATCGAATATATAAAATTATGTCAGGATAACTTTTTGATATTTGTGCGAGCAATGTGGCCCGATTTTATTTGTAGAGACACAACAGATCCTACAAAGTTTGGTCATCATCAAATCATTGCAAATGAATTTGAATCAATAGCCACTGGTAAACATAATCGTTTAATTGTGAATATGCCACCGAGACATACCAAGTCTGAGTTTGCATCTTACTTGTTTCCTGCTTGGATGATAGGCCGTAATCCTAAAATGAAATTAATGCAAGTTTCTCACAACGCAGAACTTGCAACAAGGTTCGGTAGCAAAGTTAGAAACTTGATGGAGACTGAAGACTACAAAAGTATTTTTGGAGATGTTAAACTTAGGGAAGATAGTAAGGCTAAAGGACGTTGGGAGACTAATCATGGTGGAGAATATTTTGCAGCGGGGGTAGGCGGTTCTATTACAGGACGAGGGGCGGATCTTCTTATTATCGATGACCCACATACAGAACAAGATTCAATGTCCGATTCCGCAATGGATCGTGCATTTGAATGGTATAGTTCAGGACCCAGACAAAGACTTCAACCAGGTGGTTCTATTGTTGTTGTAATGACAAGATGGGCTACCGATGATTTAACAGGAAGGCTCATCAGATCACAATCTGAGCCTAAATCAGATAAGTGGAGAACAATATCATTCCCTGCCATACTTGAAAGTGGGAATCCTGTTTGGCCTGAGTATTGGAAATTAGAAGAACTTGAAGGTGTTAAAGCTTCTGTATCTACAAAAAATTGGAATGCACAATACATGCAAGATCCAACTTCTGAAGAAGGTGCTATCATAAAAAGAGATTGGTGGCAGGATTGGGAGTTTGAAAAATTACCCGCACTTAAACATGTCATACAAAGCTATGATACTGCGTTTTCTAAAAAAGAAACTGCTGATTATTCTGCCATAACTACGTGGGGAATATTTCAACCAGCAGAAGGTTATGAAGATTGCATAATTTTATTAGACGCTATGAAAGGAAGATATGACTTTCCAGATTTAAAAAATGTAGCGTTAGAACAATATAAATACTGGCAACCTGAAACAGTTATAATTGAGGCCAAGGCATCAGGACAACCTTTGATTCATGAGCTTCGAAGAGCTGGTATTCCAGTCATAGATTATGTTCCGGCAAAAGGTAGAGATAAACATACAAGAATAAATTCTGTAGCTCCAATATTTGAATCAGCTATGGTTTATGCGCCTTTACATGAAAAATTTGCTCAAGAGGTTATTGAAGAATGTGCAGCTTTTCCTAACGGACAATACGATGACTATGTTGATTCTATGACCCAAGCTGTGATAAGATTCAGGCAAGGTGGATTTATTAGCACTTACACTGACGAATTAGATGCACCTAATTTTAAGATAGAAAAAGAATATAAATATTATTGATCATGGTTATGAAAACAATAGATATGAGCAGAATCAGACAAGTCCCTGTCCCTGAAAATATTAGTGGACCAAGTTCACCAATTACAGTTAGAAAAAAAATAAAAGAAAAAGGTGTTATCACTCCAAAATTAGAAGTGTATCAAGATGATCAGGAAACTACGATAGGTCCAAGTGTTAGCGTAACTACAAAAGGTGGAACAGATATTAAGGCTGGCGTAGAGAAAACACAATACAAAGATTATGATAGTCCACCAACTAAATATGATTTTACTGTAGGAAAATCTGGAGATAAATATTCATATGGAATAACAGGATCAAAACGAGGTAAACAAAAATCAATCACAATTGGTGGCAAAATTAAATATAGCTCTGGTGGATTAGCTAGAGGTATGGGTGCTGCTATCAAAGGTGGAAAATTTGAAGGAGTAAAATAATGACACCAAAACAAAAAAAGATTGCATCTAAAGCCCCACCAAAAAACAAAATTGACGGAAAAGACTTTGCAGTGCTTAGAGCAGAAAAAGCAAAAGGCAGAGGTATGGGTTTACAAGATGAGAAAATGAAACCAGGTAAAATTATCAAAGCTAAAGAAAGTAAGTTCGTTCAAGGAAAAGGAGCACAATACAGAAAATATTTAAGAGGTCTGAAAGATGCAACAAAACCCTCATCAGTTAAACAAATGAGAAGATTTAGAAACACAACAACTTTAGAAAAAATTAGACAAGCGAAAGGTTTTAAACCAGGAGAAACTCCAGCTGAATTCAACAAAAGAAAAGAATTAGCTAAATTTGCTAAAGAAGGTGTTAAAGCAACAAGAATAGGAAAAATTGTTTTACCTATCGCATTAGCAGGAGTTGCTGGAATACAATATTTAAAATCTAAAATAAAAAAGAATGAAGAAAAAGCTAAAAAGAAAATGGGTGGCGGTATGATGATGAAAAAACCTATGATGATGAGTGGTGGATTATCTGAAGCTACACAAAGACTTAAAGCTCAAGGCAAAATGGGTGGTGGTATGATGCAACGACCTATGATGGCAATGGGTGGCGGTATGATGATGAAAAAACCTATGATGATGAGTGGCGGATTATCTGAAGCTACACAGAAATTAAAAGCACAAGGCAAAATGGGCGGTGGCATGATGAAAAGAAAACCTATGATGGCTAACAAAGGTAAAATGGCTACGGTTGAGGGTAAGAAAAAAATTGCCTCCTTGAGAGAAAGAGCTAAAAAATTTGGAAATAGAGGAAAAGGAATATTAAAAGAAATTATGTATGGTAAAAAAGATCCAAAAGGATCTTCTAAATATATGGGTTCCTTTATGGGCGGTGGCATGATGCAACGACCTATGATGGCAATGGGTGGCGGTATGATGCCTGGATATAAAAAAGGTAAATCCGTTATGGCAAAAGGTTGTAAGTTAGGAAGAAAAAAACCTACAAAGATGTACACATAGGAGGGTGAATGTCCCTCAAAGGAATCTTACAGGGCTTAGGTAAACTAATCACTAAAAAGGCTAAGCCTTCACAGGCCACCGGTCAGCAACGAAAGTTAATTACATATACACCTGAAACAAAAAAACTTACTGCAAAAGAAATTGCAAAAAAAGATTTAGTTCCTGTAAATCCTAGAATACAAACTGGCGATTTACAAATGGGTGAAAAGGTACAGCCTTTATTTGGCTCATCTACTTATGATTGGGCTATGAGAAAAGGACCTGGTAAATATTCTGCTGATGAATGGGTAGACCATTTAACATCTTCACGTAAAGTTAATTTTAAAATATTTGGACAACCCACTAGTAGAGTTGAAAGAGCATCTAAACAATTTACATATGATAGAGGCAGATACGCTGGTAAAACAGCCACTGTCAACAAAGAAGAATTATTTGATTCTAACGTAGCTGTGTTTGATGAGGCTGGTGAATTAGCCGGAGGATTATTGGCTGCAGCAAAAAAATACAATTTAAAACTTTCTGCACAAGATGTTGGTAATTTTTTAAGAGGTAATCCTGCTAATAGGTTGAAAGCGGTTACTTACTCAGATGATGCTGTAAAAAATTTTGCATATAAACCTGCTTTTGAAAATACTTTAACATTGAACAGAACTCTTAAAAATCAATTTCCTATCTTGAGAGAAAGATTTGATACTTTAGACCTACATTTACTAAGTATGCGTAGAGGTATAGATCAAGGAATGAGAAATGATGTCAAACAAAGTTATAAAGCTTTCTCTGATGAACTGACAGGAATAACAGCAGTGGATGATGTTTATACTTCAACAGAAGCAAGAAGACTTATAAATAAGATGAGAGGCACTGTTGATGAAGTTTATGCAAAAGCAACTGGTGCGAGATCAGGAATTAAACCTACACAATATGGTAAAGAAGGAAACTATACATTCCCAGGCGGTCAAAATTATAAAGAAACAGTTTTTGTTTTAGACGAGCCTATTGCAACAAACAGAAATCCGATGAAAAATATGGGGCACTTTTCTGATCTAAAAAATAATTTATTCCATGTAAGATATGATGTTAGATCCACACCTAATGGTAAAAAAGCTTTTGTAATACATGAGATTCAATCTGATGCTAACCAAGCAATAGCAAAACAATTAACCGCTAAAGAAGCTTTTGGTCCTAATGCAAGATATAACCCATTTCAAAAACAAATTGAGACTAGATTACTTGTAGAACAAAGAAATAAACTTTTACAAAACGCTGATAATATGACTAATGCTGATGTGGCTGCGCTGCAAACTGTGAACAAAGAAATCTCAAAACTAGCTGGTGCTACAGCACGAGGTAAAGATTATTACCCTTTGTTAGATTCAGATGCTTATGGAGACTACGCTTTAAAATATTTATTAAATAAGGCTGCGAAAGAAAACATCAGTTACGTGGCTGTAATGCCTTTTAATAAATTACATTTGAGACAAGGCTATAAGGCAGGAAATGAAAGATTCTACGGATACGCAAGTGGAAAGGGTATTAACAATAAGGGTAAATCCGTCATGGCAGATCTAATGAAAAAAACTGCAAACTTTCAAGATTCAAAAGCAGGACCTATAAAACTATCTCTATCAGATCCTAGTAAACCTTATAAATACGTAGCCACAGATACCTTCAATTATAAGAAAGGACACCCGTTAAGCGGGAAAGAGTATAAAAGTGTTTATCATTCAAATGCACAAAAAGAATCAGGAAGAAATATAAGCTCAGATAAGTTTCTTTTTATGGAGCCTTCAAACCCAAACTTGTATTTTGATGCTTTTGCTGTTGAGGTTAAACCTGGTATGGCTTATACTCAAAAACTGTACAAACGAGAGGGAGGGCTTGTAGTGGATATATTCAAACCTCTATGTTAATTTAAATTATGGCTATAGAAAAAGAAAATCAAGAACAAATCGAAGAAGAAGTTAAGGTTGATACACCACAAGAACAACCAGAGGGTTTACCACCTGAAGTAATGGTTGAGGGCCAAGAACCGGTGGTCGAGAATCTTGAAGAAGAGTTTTCTGCAAATTTAGCCGATGACATGGATGAAAGAATCCTAAAAAGTTTAGGATCTGAGTTATTATCTGAATATAAAAAAGATAAAACTTCTAGAAAAGATTGGGAAGATGCCTACATCAAAGGTTTAGATTTATTAGGCACAAATTACACAGAACAATCCAAGCCCTTTAAAGGTGCTTCCGGTGTCACTCATCCTTTACTTGCAGAATCAGTTACACAGTTTCAAGCATCAGCATACAAAGAATTATTACCAAGCGATGGTCCGGTAAGAACATCAATTGTTGGTTTAAGAACACCGGCCACCGAACAACAATCACAGAGAGTTAAAGAATACATGAACTATCTTCTCATGGAGAAGATGGAAGACTATACAACTGATATGGATCAGATGTTATTTTATCTACCGTTATCTGGTTCAACATTTAAAAAAATATATTATGATGAATTTTTACAAAGACCCTGTTCTAAGTTCATACCTGCAGAGGATTTAGTAGTACCTTACTACGCATCAGATTTAAAAGATGCAGGAAGAATTACTCATGTCATTAAAATGACAGAGAACGAAATAAACAAAAAAATAGCAGCAGGTTTTTATAGAGATATTGAATTACCTAAACCACAACAGAAAAAAGATGATGTGCAAGATGCCATAAATAAATTAGATGGTATGAAAGATACTTTTTCAGATTATATTTATAACATTTTAGAAATGCACGTGGATTTAAATTTGGATGATTATGAAAACTTTGATAAAAAAATTAAAAAAGGAATTAAAATACCTTACATCGTTACATTAGATGAAGGTTCAGGTGAAATATTATCTATTTACAGAAACTATAGGCCTGACGATGCTAATTTTTCAAGAATAGAATACTTTGTTCATTACAAATTTTTACCAGGTTTAGGTTTTTATGGTTTTGGATTAATCCATATGATAGGTGGTTTATCACGAGCAGCAACAATTGCATTGAGACAACTCATAGATGCAGGAACTTTAAAAAATTTACCAGCAGGATTTAAGTCTAGAGGGTTAAGAGTAAGAGATGATGACCAACCAATACAGCCTGGAGAGTTTAGAGATGTGGATGCACCTGGTGGAAATATTAGAGATCAGTTTTTTCAATTACCTTTTACAGAACCAAGCCCAACTTTATTTCAACTTTTAGGTTTTGTTGTTAACGCAGGGACTAAGTTTGCACAAATTACTGATTTAAGCACAGGTAATGACACTCAAAACAGAGCTGTTGGCACTACAATAGCCTTAATGGAGCGTGGATCTAGGGTTATGACAGGGGTTCACAAGCGTTGTTATTACGCCATGAGGTTAGAATTTAAAATTTTAGCAAGATTATGCGGAGAATATCTACCACCTGAGTACCCTTACGATGTTTATGGTGCAAATCGTATGATTAAACAGTTAGATTTTGATAACAGAGTCGATATTTTGCCTGTTGCTGACCCAAATATCATGTCTATGGCTCAAAGAGTGACGTTAGCACAGACACAATTGCAAATTGCTCAGTCAAATCCACAATTACACAACATTTATGAAGCGTATAGACGTGTTTATGAAGCTTTAGGCACAAAACAGATCGATACTTTGATGAAACCCGCACCAAAACCACCTCAACCGCTAGATCCCGCAAAAGAAAACGCAAGAGCGCTACAAATGCAACTTCTTACAGCGTTTGAATTTCAAGATCATGACGCTCACATCGCTGCACACACAACTTTTATGGCATCTAGAATGGTTCAGATTAATCCGATGGTGTATGCAAACTTACAAGCTCACGTTTCTGATCATATTTCATTTAAAGCGCAGAAAGAAGTCAAAGAACAATTTGCACAAGACCAAAATTTATTATCATTACAACAAACTGATCCTCAACAATTTCAGTTTGCTTTTGATAATGCTGTGGCTACAGCTGTTGCAGAGATTACTGAGAGTTTAGTGGTTGGTGAGATGCAAGCACAAGCTAATAAACAAGATCCTTTAGTCAGAATAAAGCAACAAGAGGTAGATTTAAGAGCTATGGATATGCAAAGAAAAGAAAATGAGGTAAGATTTAAACAAGACCAAGAAAATCAAAGACAAGCTAACAAATTAAACTTAGAGTATGATAGGTTAGCACAACAAGATGAGCAATCTGATAAAAGATTAGATATTGCTGAAAGGAAGTTACAAAAATAATGAAAAACCAATATAGAAAAATGATGTTAGGTGGATTACTTACTAAAGGTATTAAAATGGCATATAAGTCTTACAAAAAAGCTGGTGGCAGATCCATTACTGAGATTATGAAATCAGGTGTTAGAGGTGCGGGTAAAAGATCAGATGCTAAAACAGATCTAAAGTATGGTATCAAAATGCATGGTGGTAAAAATTTAACAAAACAAGATTTAGCTAAATTAAGATGATTAGATTATTAATGCCAGGTGGCAAAGTTTTATTCACGCATTCTAAGAAAAAAATCGAAGCTGCTTTAAAAAAAGGTGCAAAGAAAATAACTAAAAAAGAAGCAGAAAAAATTACAAAAATGGGAAAATTTACACCATCTTCTGGTACCGGTGGAACTGTAGGTAGATTTTTGCAAAAAGATGAAAAAGTAATGATGGTGCCTATGGCTTCAAAATTAGAAATGAGAAAAATTAGAAAATCTATATCAGAAACCGTAAAAGATTTTATGAGTAAAAAAATGAAGAAGAAAAAGGGCGGTGTAGTTACTTATAAAAGCGGAGGGTTTACATATGCAATCAAAAAATAAACGAAGAGGAGGAAGTTTAAGTGGCGGAAAAGAATTTGGACCTCCACCAGAAAGAGGACCAAACCCACAAGGACTCAAAGGGGGTGGTTGTCCACATAGAGAAGTGGGGGCAAAATCCGATATCAAAGGAATCTCTTCAATCCAAGTTAGCGGAAAAAAATTTATCGGAGTCAGATAAAGAAGCTTATTACGCTGGGATTATTGATGGTGAAGGTTATATAAGTTATGAAACAACAAGACGGACTAAAAACGTCAAGTATCAAATTCCATCCATAGCAGTAGAAATGTCAGATTTGGACGTTGTTCAAAATATTCATACCTTTTTTAAGTGTGGCTCGGTATTCACTATAAAACCCAGAAAAAGTCACCATAAATATACTTATAGATGGAGAGCAAGAGGAAGGGCTGCTGTAAACATATTTTTTAAAATATATAATTTTTTATCGTTGCGTAGGAAAAATAAAATCGATATGGTGCTAAAAATGTATATCGATAATCAAAATCATAATGAGAAATATCGAAAACTAAACAAAGTATTGGAGGAAACATGTGGCTAAGTGCATTAAAAATAGCAGCTCAAGCTGGTTCTAAAATATATCAGAATCGACAAAAAGCTAAGATGGCAATGTCAGAAGCTCAATTACTTCATGCAGAGCGTCAAGCTCGAGGTGAAGAGGCCTACCAAGGTAAATTACTTGAGGCTAGACAAAACGACTACAAGGACGAATTTGTTTTGATAATAATTTCGGCCCCCATCGTGGTGTTAATGTGGGCAGTGATGTCAGACGATCCGGCAGCTATGGAAAAGGTAAAACTTTTCTTTGAATATTTCCAGTCGCTCCCGTCATGGTTCACAAACCTGTGGATTTTAGTCGTAGCGAGCATATTTGGAATTAAGGGCACACAAATATTTAGAAACGGCAAAAAATAATGGATCTAGAAACTCTAGATTTAATTAAAAAACTTCTAAATAGAAGACTTGATAATGTTAAAACTAACCTTATCTATAATGTTGACGATGAAAAGCAATTAATGTATCATCGTGGACAAATCAAATCCCTTGAGGATTTGCAGCAAGACATTAAGGACTTGCTAAAAAAACAGGAGCAGTAATGACAACAAAGTCCACGGCGCAACCGAAACGGACAGAAGGTCTTGAGAAAGCTTATAAAAACGAAGAAGAAGTCTCGAAGGTCTTAGACGAAAAATCAATAGATAAAAAACTTTTAGAAAGATTACCTAATCCAACAGGATATAGGTTATTAGTTTTGCCATACGCAGGACCTAAAAAAACTAAAGGTGGATTAATATTGGCTGACCAAACTCACGACACAATACAAATGACAACAGTTTGTGGGTTAGTGTTAAAGATGGGACCTCTTTGTTATAGAGACAAAGAAAAGTTTCCTTTTGGAAAGTGGTGCGAAGAAAGACAATGGGTCATTTTCGGTAGATATGCCGGCTCTAGATTCAAAATAGATGGTGGGGAGGTTCGAATCCTTAACGATGATGAAATCATCGCTCAAATAAACAACCCTGCTGATATTTTGCACGCTTACTAGGAGGAAAAAATGGCGGAAGAAAACCAAACACCTCAAAACGAGGTGGACTTAGACACTGATGGAGTCAATGAAGAAACTATCGATGTCAATCAAAAACAAGCAGAACCTGATCCAACACATCTCCCAAAAGAGAATGTTGATTTAGGATATACTGATATTTCAAAACCTGCAGAAGAAAAAGAAACCAAGGTTGAAGAAAAACCAGTAGAAGAAAAAGTTGAAAAGCCTGAAGAAAAAAAAGAGCAGGACAACTTAACAAAAAAAACTTCTGATTATCAGAAAAGAATCAATGAACTAGTGTTCAAGCAAAAAGAAGCTGAACGTAGAGAACAAGCTGCATTAAAATATGCAAAAGGTCTCAAGAAAAAGTTCTCTGATTTAGAAAAAACATCAGAAGAAACAAGTAACAACTATCTTAAAGAATATGATGCAAGAGTAGATTCTGAAACAGACAGACAAAAGAAAATGTTGAAAGAAGCTATTGACGCACAAGATTCAGATAAGATAGCTGAAGCTAATGCAGCCATCGCGAAGCTTGCAGTGGAAAAAGAAAAAGTTAATGTTTCTTTAACCGCTAAAAAAGCTAGAGAAGAGGCAGCCAAAAAAGACAAAGCTGAAGAGTCAACTGAAGCAGAAACAACACCACCGCCAGTCAGCGAAAAAGCGACTGAATGGGCGACGAGGAATTCGTGGTTTGGTACTGATGAAGTTATGACAGGTGCAGCAATGTCAATTCACCAGCAGTTAATCAACCAAGGGGTTGTATCTGACACTGATGAATATTATAATAACATTAACAAACGTATGAAGGAGTATTTCCCTCAGAAATTTGCCCAAGATACGACAGAAGAGAAAAAGACACAAGCTAGCCGACCCGTCCAAAATGTAGCTTCTGTAAGTCGTAGACAAGGAGGACGCAAGTCTGTGAAACTCACCAAATCACAGGTAGTAATCGCTAAGAAATTAGGGGTGCCTTTAGAGGAATACGCTAAATACGTGAAGGAGGCAGAATAACATGACGACAAAAATGAGAACTTCACGCGAGTCTACGACTAGGGCTAAGGAAGCTAGACGTAAAGAATGGACTCCATCTTCCAGTTTAGACGCACCACCCGCGCCTAATGGCTTTTCGCATCGTTGGATAAGATTAGCCACATCCGGTTTCGAAGATACATCGAATGTATCTAGGAAACTAAGAGAAGGTTGGGAATTTGTTAGAGCCGATACACTTTTAAGTGAAATCGGTGAAAATGATTACCCAGTTTTATCTGAAGGAAAACACCAGGGTATCGTCGGAATTGGAGGCCTTGCGTTGGCAAGGATACCAACAGAGATTTTAGAGTCACGTGCCGAGTATTTTAAGAAAATTACTCAGGATAGAATAACAGCGATTGACCAGGATCTTATGAAGGAACAACACCCGGACATGCCAATCAATGTTGAGAGGCAGTCCAAAGTAACCTTTGGAGGTGGCCGTAAAAGTTAATTTATTAACGTTTACTACCGACAAGGTTGGTTAATAACAATAAATAGGAGAGAAAACACATGGCAAACGTAGTTGAAAAGTATGGTCTAAGACCTTACAGAAAACTCGACGGCACACCATTAGTTGGAGCTCAAAATAGATATACAATTGCAAGTAACCATACGACTGCAATTTTCCAAGGTGATTTGGTAATCCCATTAACTGCAGGAAATATTGACAGACATACGGCAAACAACTCAGCAGCTGTTATCGGAGTATTCAATGGATGTTTTTATACAGACCCTACAACGCAAAAACCGACCTTTAGTAATAGTTATCCAGGAGCAATCGTAGCAAGTGATATTACAGCATTTGTTGTCGACGACCCGGATGCTGTTTTCCTAATGGATGCGGACGCTGCGTTTACACGAGCGGACTTGTATCAAAACTATTCAGTGACAACTGGTAGTGGTAACACAACAACAGGTATTTCTGAAGTGCAACTAGATGTATCTGTATCAGGAACAAATGCATCGTTTGTAATCCAAGCGATAGACATTTCTCAGGATCCAGACAATAGTGACACGACAACAGCAAATGCGAACGTTCTAGTTAGAATTAATAAG
>TARA_R100001594_G_scaffold85449_1_pt1 | contig 14090 bp, 19 predicted proteins | sample TARA_R100001594 | Tara Oceans TARA_R100001594 (sample SAMEA2622752) | marine metagenome | biome: marine biome (ENVO:00000447); feature: marine epipelagic mixed layer (ENVO:xxxxxxxxx); material: "saline water (ENVO:00002010), including plankton (ENVO:xxxxxxxx)" | depth 150 m | reverse complement strand
GCGTCACAAACCAAGGAAAGAAAAACACAAGTTGGCACGGGAGAGTTCTATGACTCTGTGTCTTTCGCAATAAAGGAGACAAGCAATGAATAGTATTGTAACCAGCCGCAAAACATATCAGCCGCAAACGTTAGATGAGGCAATGAGGTTTTCAGAAGTTCTTAGTAAGTCTGCATTAGTTCCAAAAGACTACCAAGGCAAACCCGCTAATTGCTTGGTCGCTATTCAGTGGGGTATGGAGTTAGGTCTAGCACCGCTTCAGGCGCTCCAAAACATCGCTGTTATCAATGGCAAGCCGTCAGTCTATGGAGATTCATTACTGGCTATGGTGAGGGCTGACAGTCGCTGTATGGGCGTAGAGGAAACTCAAGAGGGTGGCGTTGCTACTTGTATCGTCAAACGTAAACTTGCTGACGGTAGCATAGAGAAGGTAAAAAGAACTTTCTCAATGCAACAAGCAGAACAAGCCGGGCTATCAAATAGACCTACATGGAAAGCTTACCCGGAGAGAATGTTACAGCACCGGGCGAGGGGTAACGCACTGCGTGACGCTTTCCCTGACGTTCTGCGAGGCATCATAACTACTGAGGAAGCACAGGACATTGGGGAACCTAAAGACGTAACGCCGGTTCAAGAAGCTGTGGCTCCACAAACAATAGAAACTTTGACGCAATCAAAGATTGAGGAAGCTGAACTTGCTCCAGAAAAAAAAGAAGAGCCAAGTGAATTAGACAAGTATCTAGAAAATGTCGTGCCGGAGAAACGGGAGCCTATAGTTGCAGAAAGCTTTATGCTTTTTGTTCCAAACCAACCGCCAACTAATTATCAAGACCCACTGAATTATATGGACTCTTATAACGATTGGCTATTGAAAATTTACAAGGCTTCAAAGCTTACTCCGGCAGAAAAACGTACCAAGATGAAAGCACTTGAGCAAGCTAATTTAGAAACATTTGATATAGTTCCCGGAGATATGGCTAAAGAACTTAAAGAGGAACGAATTAAGTATAACAAAAAATTAAGCGTTGAGGAGCGAGACAATGAAGAGTGATAAGTTTGGAATGACCCCAAAGCAAAAACAGGTCTACGACTTTTTAATTGCGTACAACAAAACCTACGGGGTTTACCCGTCTACTGCTGAGATAGCGGCTGGTGAAATAGATGGGAGAGAGATACTTCCCAAGCGTCACAAGTCTGCTTGCTGGGCTATAATGACCCGGCTAAAGCAACGGGGTTACATTGAGGTATTGCCTTACACTGAGCGAGGGCTACGAGTTCTCTAACCCCTCATAGATTCCATAGTCGAGCGGCGTCTATTAGGCTTCGCTTGACTTTGGCGTATCGCTTTATCAGTAGGTGCGCCCTTACTGCCCGGCTCCCTCATTCTTTCTCCGCTACCGGATTCGATTCTAGCTCGTTTAGCGTGGATGTTATCCCACAAACCCTTTTTCTTAGCCATTAGCCATCTCCTAATCTATTAGTTCAAAATGTGGCCCATCAATAAATGGACGTTTGCCCTGTGACCTACGCAAATCAATGTAAGCGTTCATCGCTTCTTCCATTGTTCCATCCCATTTGCGAATATCCATAGGGTAATTTTTTTGAGGAACAGCCCATGCTGCGCCCCAACAAATTGGAACCCCAATTGTAGTTGCAGCTTCTTTGATTGCGTCAGCTAAGTCATCATACAAATTTAGTTCCCAAGACGCTCGTCCGTTTATGTATGCCATAATGTCAAAAGCTTTACCCTCAAGGTGTTTAGATTTTAGCGTTTTTGATGCGCCCTTAGCGACAAGTTCCTTCTGTTGTTCAAGGGTTCTCATACCCTGCACCACTCCAAAATCGGTTTTAGAAAGCGTGATTGCCATTTTCACAACTTCTTGTAATCGCTCGTCAATTCCCTCAAGTCTATCAAGACTACGCCTACTTAATTTGAATGTCATATTTTAAATCCTTTCATTTTTTTGCCTCCAGATACAAACGCAAACAGTTAACCAAAGTGTTCAAGCTGACTGCGCTGAACAGCATTATCCATTGCCACATCTCCATTATTTTTTACCGAAAAATTTAGTTGCTGACCTGACGCCAAAACTAGCTGCCACAATTACACCGAGGGTATATTGATACCAATCCGGCATACTCTCTAACGCAGTAAATCCGTTGGCTACTATATCTCTGCCCCATTCACCACAGAAACTAAGCACAAGGGGTATGGAAAAAAGTCCTACTAGCCACTCGTCTTTAAATGAGCTTTGCGAACCCTCTGCCATTATTCTTTCCCAATCAGCAGTCGATGTTTCTTTTGACAATAATATTTTTGCTTTCGATTCCGCCTCAACAAGCTTTAACTTTGCGTTTGCGGTAGCTTTATCAGCTTTTCCTTGCAACCAAGACGAAGCTAGGTTTGCTACTGGTCCTAAAAACTGCATCATTTAGCGGCCTCCTTATTCATCCAAATTCCAAAACAACCAGTGAGCGCACCCATGCACACGGAGACTAAACCAGCTTGTCCGTTAGTAGGTTCTTCTAGCCCCATGTACCAATGCACCGACTGATAAGTTAAGACAGTCACCGCTAGCATCATAAGCCGTGGTACTATTTTCCAATCATCAACTATCGTGTGTGCCATTTTCCATAATCCTTATCGCTACTAGTTTGTCGGTAGTCTGCAAAACCACCTTTCCGTCTTTGTAAATCACCCATCGTTTCCATTTGACCTCAATCAATTCCATCCAGTTTTATGCACTCAATAACCATGTCGTTTGATGTCACTAAAATTTTGGCTTTATCTCGTTCTACCAAACAAATTTTTTTGTTAGGGTAAGTATCCAAATAATAATATTGGAGATGGTCATGGCGTATAAAATGAAACCACACCAGAGCGTAGGCCAGATGATGCATTGCCAGCATTACCATTTGACGAAATCCCAAAAATTTATCCATTTCATGTGATGCAGATAAGCAGTTGCCCCAATAGCAGAGGCCGTGAGTAAGAAAAAAATCCCGGCTAGGGTAATTGCTAATTCTTGGCGTTCTATAGCCTCACGCCTTGCCCTAGCTTCTGCCTCACGCTTCTCTTGTAAAACCTCTCGTCTTATTTTGAGAAGCGTCTGCCAATGGCTTGGCCCCAACGATTCACATATGAATTTTTTTAGTTCCTCTTCAGCTTCAGCAGCCTGTCTAAGTTTGGCAAACCTCTCCATCGCTATGGCGTTTACATTTTTTCCAGCCGCACCTTTTTGCTGAAGTTTTTTCTTTGCTGCATCTGTTGCGTCAAAAAAATTACCTATTTCCTTAGACAGAGATGAAAGAGATTTTCCGGCTGAGATTGCGCCCTTGACGGTTCCAAGAATAATTAACGGGTCCATACCTACATTCCATCACGCTGAACAAACTCTATTGTTTTTTCTAGGATAGCTACCCTAGCTTGTAGGCGTATCAAGTCAGTCATTAAACGTGGAACGGCATCAAACTCTGACCACAGTTCTTCGTCTACTTCAGCAAGCGACTCTTCAGTTTCCAAAAGAATCTCAATAAGCTCATCAGTCCGTGAGGTATTGTCATTAATATCACGAAGGACATTAGCTCCCCAGAATACTGCCCCGGCAAGTTGTGCGCCCAAAGCAACTACCAAAACCAAAGGGAGCTTGAGATTCTCCATTAGCTTTTCTTCTTAGGACGCCCGGCTTTTTTCTTTGGAAGCTGTACTTGCCAAGCTTCATTAACGTCAGGCGTAGAGGGGTCATCCGCTTTCAGAGTACCGTCAGCGTTCCTAGCTCGTTTGCGTTTAGGCGCAGCGTCCGGGCGCAGATGGGGGTTTAAATCATATATATGTGGCATAGGTTACATTCTCCAATTGTACATTAATCCGCTGCGGCTATCTCGTTAGAATCTTCTTTTGCCCACTCAAGTATGGCTGCATAGTGGCGGTTGCCTTCTGAAATTGGAACAAACATTTCTTGTCCGTCTATTGTAGCCTTGACCGTTTTTACTTTTCCTTCATGGGAAATATATTGTGCTGATTCAATGTTCATATTTATAACTCCGCATCCAAAACTATATCAGTAATCTCACGAACAGTAGTATCGGTTGTTCCTGAAGCAACATACAAAAATAATGAATCTGCTGTAATACTTCCTGTTGATATTGTTGTACCCCCTGCATCAGTTTTAGAAAGCGTAGGAGCTGCCCTCATGGTAGGATGAAAAAACATTCCACCGCCTTTATAGGAAGTATGGTATTGGGTAAGTCTTATTCTGTCATCTGCACCTGTTTTTTTATAATACCTTTGTGCTTTGGCTAGTGTGACTGAGTACGGTTCATGCTCGAAGTCCGTGGCGGTATCGCCTACTTCTATCTGGACGCCTGTGATAAAAAATGTACGACTTGTGCTGTCAAAAAAACTATCTATACCTACCGCCCTATTTGCATTAGTATTAGATGCCCAAGAAGTTGAATTTAAAGTACCGCTTGAATAATTGCTTCCTGTGTGTAACCAAATTTGTAAATACAAACTAATACCATTATCATCAGCAAACGCACCTGTTGTATCTGCTGGAAAAGTCAGCACAACTCTTGTCCAAGAAGTAGTAACAGAAAATGTTTTAGATATTTGTCTAGAGTTGTCTCCATCAAATAGTTCACAAACATAAGTAGCACTTGCATTACCTTTTACATAAAAAGATACTGTAAATTCTTTTGCGTCAGATGTTCCTTTTGCAAACTGTTGTAGGTCTTGACCCTCTATAATCTGCCTAAATAATAAAAGTTCTCCTGATGCAATAGAGGTGTCAGCGGTGGTACAAGCTAATTTTGCACAATTAGCAAAGCCCGGTAAGTCTGTAATTGCTTCTTGCGTCATAGTTAAACGACCTGCACTTGTAGCCCCTACCTGTAATTTATATCTATCAACCGTAAAATACCCAGAAGAGGCACCAATACCTGTGACTGACGTTGCCCTCTGTGCCACGTTCATAGCACCGTTAATTATCATATTTTTGTTATTAGCACCTTCAGTATCGAGCCTAGTAGCTGAAGAACCTAAGTCTGCTATGTCTCTCGCTAAACTCATTACTCTGCCTCCAGTGCCGCTACTTTTGTTTCTAATGTCTCAATCCTAGCCATTGCCTCTTGGAGAGCTTTGACAGCTTTCATGTATAGAATAGAATATTTTACAGATTTAGTTTCTGTACCTAACTCTTCTCTTGTTTCTAAATCTAGGTCTTTTTGAGTATCAACAAGACCGTTCATACCAGAGGCTTCTAGCTCTTGTGCGATAACACCTATTCTATTAGCAGCATCTAGCTCGTCTGTTTTAAAGCTGTACTTTCGAACCTTAACCGCTTTAATATCAGCCCATTGTGACCCACTATCAACTATATTTTCTTTTAGTTTTTCATCTGAAATAGCACCATAAGTATTATTTGCATTTTTAACATCCCCATTACTTTCAATATCTAATTTTGCACCACCACTATCACGACATTGTAAAAACTTAGCTGATGTATTATTGGGAGCAGCACTAGGATAACTAAATTCTACCAAATATTGAGAAAGAGGATTTGAGGAATGGTCTCTAACCATAAATGTATATGAGTTTGCAAGGTCATTTTCAGCAGAGTGCATACCTCCTGATGTTGGAGTAACACCATCTGCAATAAGTTTAGTTGCACCGTCACTTTTTATACGCACACGAGCTGCTGCATTTGTATAAAGTAACATCTCATCATCACCATGACTATACTGGACAATACCTTGGTCAGTGCCACCACTGTCGGCAAACCTTACGTTACCATAACCACTTGTTCCACTAGCTATAGTAATTCCAGAATTACCCGACCCTTCTACAAACAACTCATCTGAGTGAACAGATGCTGATGCTCCACTATCTCCAGAACTTATATGAAGAGGAGATATTGGGTCTACATCTCCAATACCTACACGTTGTTGTGATGTAATACGCATAGCTTCAGTTGGACTTGTACCATCACTGCCATCGTTAGTGCGAAAAACAAGTGACCCTTTTTCATCATCTGCGCTTGAATCGTGGCTAGCCTCGATTTCAGCCAGTGTGCTAATCTCACCACCCGATTGCTCGCCTTGATAAATAATTTTTGAAGCTCGACCTCCGTCTGAATCTTCTTCGGTATCATTTTTTAAAGTAACATTACTTTTAAGCGTTGAACTTGTAAGTGTTGCGTTAGCAAAACTAGCACTCGATGTTGTGAAAGTGTCAAAAATAGTAACTTCTAAAATGTCATTTAGTGCAGCCCCTGTGGTAAGCACAACATCAGAGCCATTTGAATCGTCATAATCAACATTTCTTAATAATTTTATTCCATTAAGATAGACATCGCAGAAGCCCGGAGTAAAGCCAATCGTGGGAAACGATGTTTGACCAGAAGCATTACTTACAACAAATTGTTGCCTTGATTGTGTACTTTCGGGAACAGGAATGTCACCTATATATCCAGCCATTTATTAGCCCTCCAATGCCGCTACTTTAGTTTCTAATGTCTCAATCTTGGCTATCGCTTCTTGCAATGCAGCCGTTAGCAATGGTACAAGTTTAGCTTGGTCAATTTGTTGCATAACTGCATCGCCATTGTCATCAACTTCATCTTTTGTGCCAGTTATAGCTTCTGGCACAACTGTTTGAGCCTCATGCGCTAAGAAACCATCTACTGTAGTGTCTGCATCTGCAATAAAGTTAAATCGTTTAGGTGATAGCTGTTTTACTCTTGTTATGCCATCAGTAACATTTGTTACATTTTCTTTGAGTCGATAGTCTGAGGATGTGTTAAAAGCTGTTGCAGATGATGAAACAGTTATAGAACCAACCGTTGTGCCTTCCCTACCAAAACGAACAAGCTCACCATCTGATGTATATCTTTGAAAATTAGCTACGTTTTGTCCAGCGGCTGCTGAATATAAAACATTATTAGCACCAAGTGTAATTCCTGATGTTCCAAAACTACTTGTTGTTCCCACCAACACATTACCACTGCTGTCGATACGCATACGTTCTCCAAATGTGCCACTAGAATTTCTAGTGCCAAACTTCATAAAACCTTCGCCATCACTGTGGTCAGTATTAAATCCAAATATTCCAGAAGTAGAGTTATCTCCTGAGTCTCTAAATATAATTGAAGATTGATTACCATTTGTGGTGTCTGTGTTCTTTATATTAAATATTGCTCCACCATTTAGTGCAGCTGTTGAACTACTTGAGTGTTGCATTACAGCTACTGATTGATCAGTAGCTGTTACAGTCATTTTTCCAGAACTATCAATTCTCATACGTTCAGTAGGTACAGCACCATCAGAACCGTCATTAGTTCTAAAGACAAGTTGCCCTGCTTCATCATCCGATGACCCGTGATGATTAGCCTCTATTTCAGCTAATGTACTTTCTTCACCGCCACTCTGTTGACCTTTAAAAATAACTTTTCCCTCACGACCAGAGTCACTGTCCTCATGCGTGTTATTTATTATGGTTACTTCTGGCGTTGTATCTGTAGCTGTAACGTCTTGAGCATTAGCTACAGTCGTGCTGAGAGTTACAGAACGTGCGCCTATATATCCAGCCATTAGGTAATCTCCAGAATGCTAACCACTACATCGCTGCTTGAAGCAGTATCAGAAGTGACGTTTAAAACTTGCCCAGCTTTCATAACAATTTTTCCATCAAGAGGACTCAACGCAGAGTTAGCCGGAATAGGTACGCCTTTAATCAGGTAAATATTATTTAGCTGCACATCTACTTTGATTTGACTTGCAGTTGTGTTTGATAAATTTACACCAATCATAATAGAAGTCGTTGAAGCCGGGGCAACGTAACTAGCAATAGGTGTTGCCCCAACATCTTTGACTAGCGAATTTGTAAATGTGTTAGCCATGTTAGTTACCTCTACGCTACGTCATCAATAAGTGCAGCCACTACGCAATTAACTGTACTTGCGCTTGAAATTGCGTGTACTTCAGCCACTGTTGTGTTTGGAATTTGAATACACATATGCTGTCCAGCACCTACATAAAGTGCATCACCAATAGAAGAAGTTACAGTGCCGCCATCTATGACAATATAGACATGGTTTGTTGAATCTTTATTCTGAACAAACAGCCATTTAATTTTGTCCGAAGTGCTTATTGCAGTCGGACTGGTGTCATCATCTACTGCTGTGTAATCTATAAAGTTACCAGCTATTAAGTCTGTACTTGCGTTAGATACGCTGGTTAGTTTGTAGTACCATTTATCATTTGCGTCAGCAGGGGGAACAGTCGTTGTATTTGAAATAGTTTTTGCTATTTCATCTGGTAAAACTGTTACTTGCGAAACGACTACTGCATCATCTGCCATTGTATTCTCCTATCCTAGGGCAATCGAAAGAGCTAATGCGTTATCTGAAACAACAGATACATCACTAGCAATTCCAGCAACTGTCGTAACGTTTGCTGAAATTCCTGAAACCGCTGTAATATCACTAGCTATTGGACCTAGTGCATTTACGTTTGAAATGTTTGAACCTACTGTGTTTATGTTTGTACTGTTACCAGCCACAGAAGTTACGTCTGAACTTATCCCCGCTACTGTAGTTACATTGGCATTTATCCCGGCTACCGTATTTATATTCGTAGCATTTCCCGCCACAGAAGTTACGTTACTCGCTATTCCAGCAACTGTGCTTACATTGGATGCAATGGCAGCCACTGACTGTATCGCATCTGTAGCATCAGTACCGTCCTCAATGTCAGCTAGTGTTCCAATGTCAGCCGTAATAGCGGCTAGTGACTGTACATCGGCTATTAACGGGCCTTGCTCTGCTGCACCTGAAGTCGCGTTGAAACCTAGCACTCGACCTTTACGGTCATCCTTGTCGGGTAGCGTAAGGTCTACAGATACCGCATCTCTTACCGGGGCAACCATTGTTCTATCTAGCCGTTCTTCGTGACTAGCTAAAATCATAGTCAAGGTATCAAAATCATTTTCTAGCGAAGCTGCTGTAATATTGCCACCGCTCGTATATACGCTTGTTCTGCTAAGAGGTAAGTCGCTAAACACACTAACAACTGCATTGTTAGCCGGGGTATGGTCAGACGGGCTAGTTCTAAAGACTACCTTGCCCGTACCGTCAGCGTTTAACCCTACAGAGTTTGACGACGTTTTTATGTCGTAGTGGGTGCTTTCAGTCTTTAATGTGCCGTCAACATCTACCTTAATTTCCGAAGTATTGTTGACTTGGAAACTAAAACTAAATTCTGTTGTTGACCCATTAGCGGTATACTGCGCCCGCCTTGTCTGGTCTGTAATACTAAAAGTAGCCATTTGGAATACCTCTGCTTTTCGAATTGTACACTATTAACATCATTGTGTCACCATATCATTATTATCTTCGTTTAAATGTTTCAAAGACTCAGTTTCTAAAATTAATCTTTTTCTAGCTTCTTGGCGGCGAATTGTAATAATAGAATTTAAAGCGTTAAACCTGTCTTCATCGGTGGGAAGAAGAAGGTAGTCAGAGTCAGGATTAGTTATTTCATCTTGTAAAGCGTTTAACAATGTATCCTCTGGCTCAAACCCAAGCTCACCTAGAACACGCCCCTCACTATCAACTTCATTAACAAGCCGTACAAACTGATTAAACTCAGTAGAATTAAGTAAGACCGATTGTATTCTTTGACTATGAAAACTTAAAGAGCCAGCACCTGTTTCGCTCAATCTAATAAGTTCTCTGTCTAATTCACTATAACCACCTTGTTGCACTCTAAACGGGCTGAGAGATTCACCAAGAGTTCCTTTACCTTGTGTTCTAGCATTGCCCCAAAAATTTAAACCAACAGGCAAATCACCACTTGTGTATGGGTTTCTAGATTTTGCTTTATTCATTGCAATGTAAAAACCTTGAAGAAACGCTGGCACTTCAGTCATCAGTTCACCAGTTAGGGGGTCTATACCTTCTCCCAACATTGTGTTGCTGGCTAACGGGTTGTGCATCCTTTCAAACAATGCGTGTAAAGCTGTTTGACTAATAAGATTATATTCACCACCACTTATTGTATTAACGCCATAACTTGGTAATCCAAACATTGCCCGGTCAATATTTCCCACAACATTTGTACCAACATTTCCTACTGTTTGACCCGTCCATTTAGCCATTCTTTTAATAAAATCTTCTTTTGTTTGATATTGCCCACCAGCGGCAGCTTGAAATTCTGCAACACCTTGTAAGAATGGCATATTTGTTGCGTAATCAGAAACAGCTAAAACATAATGTTTTACTAAGGTATCATAATCTGAAGGGTCTAATAAAGAAATGTCTTCTTCGTGATACTTAGAATATTGAGCCAAATCTGCGCCCATAATTAATAAGGCAGAAAGCGGGTCTAAACGGCTAAAGGTTGTATATTCATACGACCCGTCTTCTTGTTTAATGCCGTAAGAATAGGGCGGCACATTAGCCGCTCCCATAACATTCATATTTGTACTAAAATTTTCAGGGCCACTTCCGTTAATTACAATTTCATCACCATAATCTCCGTTAGCTATACCAAACATAGTCATAGCAATAGTATTTCCTAGAGCCAGTTTAGCCAATGCGTCGTCTAATTGTTTGCCTGTTATTTCTGCGCTGTCACTAGGCAACAATGGCATCAGTTGAGTTCCGGGCAAGTTAGTTTGTTTAATGGCTTTGTACACAGGATAAATATTTAAACTTCTGTCAAATGCTTCTTTCACAATATTAGTTGGCGTGTTTACGAAAGGTACAACTGGTTTTAAAAATGGACTGTTTACACCTCTGGCTACAAATCCAAAAACGCCCTCTGGCGTTCCTTGAAAGGTCATTTTACGAGCTTCAGATATCATCATTTCTTTATAGTCGTCAGGATTCATGATAACATTGACGTACTTATCTTGCGCTATTTGTTTAGCGGTTGCTCTATCAATACCGTTTCTTCTTGCCATTGTATAAGCTATCTGTGACTCTCGATGAGCTTCTCGGTAAAGCACACGCCGCATAGAAATAACTTTAAAATACTCATCCTCAGACGCTAAAAAACGACCCGGTATTCTTGTGGCAATACCTAGACTATCAATAGCTGCTTTGAAAAAATCCCCTTGTGCCATCGCTTCATAAACGTCTGTCACATTATCAGAACTACCTAAAGCCCGTCTGTTTTTCAAATCAATTTTAGAAATAAGGTCACCACCTTCACCCGTAATAAAGGTATTAGCCATAAGTGTAAAAGCATCTTTCTGAGCCATTATCATGCCATGCAACTCAGCGGCTGCTTCGCCTATATATCTTTGGTCACCAATCTCACCACGCAAACCGCCAAGTGTTCTAACATTACCTATCGTTCCGGCAAGTCCACGCTCTGCTAAAGAAAGAAACTGAAAACTTGCATTACCCGCCATGTTGACAATATGCGTTGTTGGTGAGCTTAGTAGGGCGTTAATATAGTTTTCCATAGCAACATCATAAGTTTTTGCTAAGAAACCTTGCTCTGCATACTTTGCTCTAGCTAATGGACTATTCATTTGAAGAAAAGCTGTAAGGTGGTAATCAATCATTCCTTCGTCAGCTTCGTTAGCCCACTGGTCTAAACTCTGTGAGATTTCGTCCAAATTTAAATCTTTTATAGATTTTACATTTCTTACTACAGCCATACCTCTGGCAAACTCAGAAACATTACCAGAGACTTGCGCCGCTAAATTCGATTGAATAGTTGCCATTATCTGAAGTTTTTTAAACTCTGCCTCACGAACATCAAGGTCAGTGCTATTTCTAGCTTTTAAGGCTGTATGCTGTAATTCTTTACCAAGTTTAATAAATGCAACTATACCAGTAAGGACGTCATCTGGCGGCAACACTTCACCCGGTTTTCTTTGTAACAATTTATAAGCAGCTTCTTCAAAACCAGACTTGTTTAAAAGTTGTTCCATACTTTTTTTGTCACGGCGTAAGTGCTTAAACAATTCTTTGTTCTTGTTTTTAATATTAGTAAGAACTGTTTCTAGATTAAAATCATCTGCATTGCCCTTAAACATTTCACCAATACGCCCAAGGTCTAAACCACCTTGAAAACCACCAGCTTCTAGTGTGGCGTTAAGAGCTTCAACATCCGAGTCATCCATACCCTTTATAATCAATGAACCACCGGGGCCGGGGGTTATATCTTCAGTCGGAGTAAGACCTCCGTAGGACCGACTTTCAGCATCGTCTATCTGCTTTTTAAAAAATGCTTTTAAGCCTTGTGCTAAACCGCTTGCCATCTATATGCCCTCTTGCTCATAATCGCCGCCCATGTCGCGCAGCACCGTGTCCTGCACTGCGGCTGCTTCGTCATAATCTGTGAAGACAGGCAAGCTGTTGTAATCGGCGTCACCGAAATAGTTGGGGTCATACACAAAGAAAACTACATCCGGCTCGCCGTTCTGATATTTTTTAAATGTCTCTTTGTTCCAGTTATTAGGAGCAAAGGCATCATTCCACTTTAGGCGTGACACTGGACGGAAGCCAACAGTCTCGTATATGTCGGGCAGATATGTGTTGAAGGCATCGAGTTTCTTGCCGCCCATATCAACCGCTGCTTGCAGCATGGCGTATGAACTGTTCTTAGTTTCGCCGGGGCCGGCAAACACGGCAACGACATCACCATCTGGCTTGATGGCAAAGCCGCTACCCCCTTCTGTTCTATAAAGCTGCATACCAGACAAGTCTTCGGCAGACTTGATTTCTACCTGTGCGCCCAACGGGTGGTCTGCCATAGCGGCCACCATGTCGTTATGATATTGTTGTGAAGCACTTGCATCAGCCTGTGTGATACGGGGAATGTTTAGTCCGGCAGTTTCGTATCGGGTTTGGACGGCTGGGTTAGGTTCTAGAACCCGTCCCGCTCCATCATCTCCTCCACTTCTTGCTGTGTAAGGCCCGGATGGCGTTTCATCACCTTCTGCGCGATTGAGGTCCGAAAGCCGTCTGTCGGCTCTGACGGTGCGTCGCTTTGTGTTGACGCCCCTGAAGCCCGGGAGCGTTGTTCCCGGTTCAGCCGTAATTTCGTCAACATCGCCTCGCTGAACTCTAATTCCTGCTTGTCCATCTAACTTTCCTATTCCTTCACTAAAGCTCTCTGGAATAGACCTAACGCCGAGGTCAGTGTAGAGAGCCTGTTCATAGTACCACATTATAGCCTGAATGTCTTGTTCTGACAAGTCTAGGTCCGAAAGCTGGGTCTGTACCTGTCGGACAAACTCTTCCATGCGGCGGCGTTCTGAAGCGTTTTTGGGCTGCGTCAACTCCTCACCATAGCGGTCAGTTTTGCTAGCATCACCCAGTGTGCCAAAGTATCTGTGATAGCCACGGGTAAACCAGACGTCTTTGGTTGTACCCTCTAGTCCGTTAATGTTTAATGAGAACTGGCCGGTCTTGTCACCGAGAATGCGGGCGCCAATAAACATTGCATCTTTGCCACCTGAGAGGCCAGACGGTGCGCCGCTAAACCCTGCCTCTTTGCGGAGGGCTGTTAGCTCAGCAAGAGAGTGTGGACTGAGCCACCAATCAGCAAAACCCTCTTCGCCATATTTGTCGATAAGAAAGTTGATTAGCTTTAGCCCTTTAGCCACGGCAGGGCCGCGTCGCCCGAAGCCAGCGTCAGGTATGCCTTGAATGGTAGAACCCGGTGCAGGGGGTGACTCAAGTAACTTGCCGTTTTTTAAATACTCCAGCATTTGGGCTGTAGCTATCTTAGAATTCAGTGGAACCTTGTTGCCATTAGATGTCGCTCCAGCAATAGCCGACCAAATAACTCGGTGCGTTTCGTTATCGCGTAGGCTCTCCAGTCCCGGTATCTGTGACGCCATGTCAAAGGTCATCACAATGTCCTTGTCGTACCAGCCTTTGCCGGATGTCGGGGTTGTAAGCTGAAAGCGAATTTCGTTCGCAGCATCATTAATCGCTGTAGCAAAGTCGGCATCGTCATATTGGTCGAGAGTCCGCCCGTGCCTTTCAACAGCAAACTCATCAACATACTGCTGGACGTGCTTGACCTTGGGCCGGCCCGTCTTATTGGTAGCGTCAGCCGTAGCAATC
>TARA_R100001594_G_scaffold4384_2_pt1 | contig 14177 bp, 27 predicted proteins | sample TARA_R100001594 | Tara Oceans TARA_R100001594 (sample SAMEA2622752) | marine metagenome | biome: marine biome (ENVO:00000447); feature: marine epipelagic mixed layer (ENVO:xxxxxxxxx); material: "saline water (ENVO:00002010), including plankton (ENVO:xxxxxxxx)" | depth 150 m | reverse complement strand
TACTTTTCGTCCTAAACCATGCCAAGGAACATCATTAGCCCAAGCCATAGTTTCTACTCCATGTGTCATATTATTTCTCATTTCTGACGCCATGCTATTTTTATACATTATTTGAGCGTGAATAAAAGTATTTTATATAAAAAAAGTTAGGATATTTTTAAGAAAACAATGATCGTGAAATTTATTCCAATGCTTTATCCACCTAGGCATTATAACCTATTTTTTTCTCAAGCTTACAATGAACTCTAGCTAGGGCGTTCAAAAGCCGTTTTTTGAGTATGTATCATTTCAACTCTAACGAGGGGTGTCACGATAAAAAGCTTACCATTCACGATCATTGCAATTATGAATTTAGAGATTTCCCATTAAATTACAAGAAGTTATTTAAGAGCTGGGGCAATAGCCCCAGCAATCAGATTATTATTTTAATGCCCCTACTTCAGTTTCAGAATATGTCGCGTCGAATAAAGTATCATCATCTATATCGCTTAAATGAATTTTAAATTCATTGCGCATTTTTCTGACAAAAGCCCTAGCCAAGATTTGTTTCAAAGCTTTGATACAATCTTTTTTCTTATGACTGCGAGTAGTTTTGAAGTCGAACATGTTAGACAAAGGTTTATCATCAACTGAGGCAATCCAGCCTGAGCCTGATATTCCGTCTATGGATTGATCAAATTTTACCTGCCTGACATTAACTCTAATATCTCTTCCTATGAATTGAATATCAGAATAATAATGTCCGTTAGTTTTAGATTTCATCTTTACCCCCTGATAAATTTTCATATTCAAATGACACTTTAACTTTCTTACCAGTAGGCTTGTCATAAAAATAGAAATTTGTACCGCGAGTAAAATCTTCTTCAAATTGATCAAACTCTGTTATTACATGACCAAAATCATCTGCTATTTCAGAAGTCAGTTCTGCAACATCATCTGAAATATTTTCCCAGCGATATTTGCTGGTAATTAGACGCTGAACAAATTTTGTCATAGCGACCAAACGATTATGTTCATAAGTGTTTATTGACATGGTATTAATATAGGAAATCTTAGGATAAATTCAAGACATAAAAAAAGGCGGTGGTGATACCGCCCTTTTTTGACTGTGAGAATAATGTTAGCTTAAGTGTTGCTGGTTTTCATTGACGGTGAGAACAACATCAGATTTTTTAGATTTTCTGCTGGACGCCATATCTTTTAGCTTCTGCAATCTGTCCTCTGATATGACCGCGAGATTAGTCGATAAATTATCTTCGCCGACTAAAATACTATCTTCGACATCAGTCCAATACATTTGAACTTCATCTAAATATTTTGCCTGATCAATAACTGTTGCCATTGTGTCCTGACTATCTTTACACCATGAGTAATAATGCTTGTGAGCTTGTAGGACATCTTTTTTTGACTGCTCATAGTTCATCAAGATTTGCCATTGCCAATCCTGAACTCCATAAGCGCGAGTATGACAACCGCCAGTATTTACGACCTCTAATCCAAATGGATTTACTTTATCATTACCACCGTAGCCAAAATTAAACTGATCAAAATTATCTTTTAACCAGCCTTCATTTTTACTGCGGTCAGTATTTATAGTGGGATTATTGACACCACCTTGACGATTATATTCAGTTTCAACAAAAGGATTTAATTTATTCGCCATGAGTTTATCATGATTTAAAGCACATGATAAATCTGACGGTAAATTAAAATCAATCCTCACTTCATTACCAGCGTCAGACTGAATATTTTTCATGGTGAAGCAATTATCATTCATAGTAAAATCTCTGCTATGATAATCACCTCGCCCATTATATTTTCTCATTACATCACGATCAGCTTTCGGATATCTTTTTTCAACCTCAGCTTCTATGATTTGATGAGCGTCATCTTGCGCTCGATACATACGAGTTATGGCGGTGAGTAAATCATCTTTAAGCTCACTAGGAGTTTGGTTTACTACTCGCCAATGCTCTTTTTTGAGCGTCGCTCTTTTAGAGTTATTTAATCGTAGTCTATTATCTGTCATAGTTTACTCCTTACAGATTGTGTAAATTTGGAATTGAGTTTACATGTTCGTTTCTCTCTTCCATGAAAGTATAAAGGCAATCTAATTTACAAAACATTCCGATTGCCCTCTCATTGGGTGGTACATTCCACTCAACTTTTTTTTCGCTCTCGTTGTATCTAGGATTATATTCGCTGGGAATAGATTTGATTACATTGTCTTTTGCAATCTTACCTGATCTCTTAAAAACATAATTACCGTCACGCCAAGACCGTTTTCCGCCATAGCCATATTGACCGACAGAACTTCCACAAGTCTTACAACATCTAGTCATTTTGATATTTCCTTTCTTATTAATATAAAAATATAAATTATTAGGATAAGAAGTCAAGAATTAAAAAAGGGGTGAGAACAAATAAACTCACCCCTCTTCTCGCGGTCATAAGATTTGCGAAGATCAAGAAAGGTTGACCGCAAACTTTTAAATATTACTCGTAATCTTCCATAGGTCTTTTAGCTACTTCCATTGTAGCGGTATCAGTACGAATAATATAATGACCATTATCACTATTATCGCCGTCATTTTTATCTACTCCCATATAAATACTCTGACTTAAAACATCATCATCATAAACAATTTCTTTTACTCCTGATGTTGGATTGTCGCCGTCATTATAGACAAGTTTTTTAATTTTACGTTCAGCTTTCTCTCTACCTAAATAAGATAAAAATTGAGCTAACATTGTTCTCGCTTCTAATCTATTTATAGGCGTACTCCAACGAGCTTTACTATCGGCTTCAGCTTTACTTTTAAATGCCTTGAACCACGCTAAAGCATTTTCAGGAAACTCAGTACCGCCCCAATGATGAAATAGTGCTGGTGATTCTTCGCCGTCACTATCCTTAAATGATATACTTACTCTATCACCCATATTTTATTCCTTTCTTTTGGTTTGCCCTGCTACTACCCACCATTTGCAACTGGTTTCTTCACAGGGCTAATATTAATATAATCATTTCCCATAAAATTGCAAGTAGTTAATAAAAATAATTTGACAATAATATAAAGTCCTATAAATTTGAGATAGTTATTTAAGGAGTGAACAATGAAAGTAATAGATGAAGATACAATATCGTTAGAATGGACTACTGATGATATTAAAATGCAATTAAAAAATAGAAAGCAAGAAAATAAATTAACTGATGATGAATGTAGAGATATTTTATATAGATTATTGCATAAGCACGACGCCACCATTGGAGTTAGTTGGGATGTGATTGATGCTCATATTGAACATTATTTATCATCAAGGGAGGAACAATGAGCAAATTTAAAGATTGGGTAATGGACGAGCAACAGAAAGAAGAAGAACTTGAAAACATACAAGAAGAACTCGCGGTGATGACAGTAAACGATTTTTGTAATTTAGTTGATGAGCATGGTCTTGAAATAGAAGTTATCGACAATATATTTTGGGAACTGCGAGATAAACTTTATGAGCAAAGGAGTAAGAAATGAGTAATTTAAAAAATGTAGAGGACATCAATGAAGATGTGACTTGGTTAAACTTTAAGGGTTATGACATAAGATTAGAAATGTCTGACTATGACAATGGTAATTTAACTATCAGGGTCACTCCTGAGGGTTATGATGATTACACACATAAATTTACGGTGGTTGAGGATGAGGATGAAAGTGAACAATAGGATAGAGGACATAGTCAAGGACATTGAGAAGCTAAGGGATAAACACGCCCCTGACAATGCCCCTGACAGAGAGAAGTATGACGAAGTGATTGATAAGCTAGAGGGATTGTATAGAATGATGATAGCTCAAGGCTTCATACTTTAATGAAAGGTAAATATTCTTACGACAATGTACAACCTGATTACATAATCAAAAAAAATAACGGTGAGAAATTAGTCAGGCGTAAGTGTTATCATTGCAATAAAGAATCATATATGAGTAAGTTTCAACGCTGGTGTTCAGCATTATGTAAGTACAATGCCACCAAAGACTATGATAGCTTTACTCAGGACGATTATAAGGTCAGTAAATGATAAGTCTCTTAGTTATGATCATAACTTTTTTAGGGGAGTGGATTTTTTGGGGTTTAATTATTCTTCTTTTATATGCTCTATGGTAAGTCCAATAGACTCGCCGTTTACAATATTGTGATCTCTTATCTCTTTTAACTTGGCTTCCAACTCAGGTCTAGTCATATTATCGAGAGAGGCGGTCACAACTTCTTTGCGGTCAATATAAAAACCAGCTAACTGACCACGACGATACTCTGCCTGAACTGCTGGACCCAATTGACCGTTAGCGACAGCTTGTTCTCTTAGTCTTGACAGCTCACGCTGGTGGCTGACAAAAGTAATCTTACTAGCCTCTGCATACTCTCGTTGTAAATCCTCAATGGCTTTGACAACATTAGGAAAGTATTTAGGATTTCTTAGGTTACAAGCTTGTGATACCGCTGAACGCTCAGAATACCCAGCTTGTCTTGCACATTCTGTAGCGGTCAAACGACCATTCTCTTTTACAAATATCTCAACAAATCTCTTTTGTTTAGGTGATAGTTCACCATTTTTTATCTTAGGCATTTTTTCACTTTAATACACTTTTTCAATTCTGTATAGATTTTTTTAATTCAATATTATAATAAATAATACTACTTTCAGTTCAAAAAAGACATATAGAGTGGTTACCTGTGGTTACCTCTGGTTACCTCTATGACGTAACCATACTATTGTTGATTTACAAGGGTTTTTCACTCAGGTTACGTGGTTACCTCTGTTTTGTGGAATTTACAAAAACATAAATCACTTTCAGTTTAAAATATCTATAGGAAAACTCATTATTGACAAATAAATCCTAAATAGTTATACATAAATAGGGCTAATGACGATTCCTCCTTTCTATAATAACGACCCTTTTTCTTCATGGTCATTTTCATTGAGCATTAGCCCATTTTCATGATAAAAATATTTTATGAAAAAGAAGGTGGCGATAGAAGAAATTTATCCCATGGTCCTTGTTTCGTGGTACGACGCCAAAGATGGGGAGACAGGGTGGAGAAGTTTAGAGGAGATTAGAAAAGAAAGACTGGCGCTATGTCACTCAATGGGGTGGCTAGTATTTAAAGATAAAGATAAAATGATTATTATGGCAGATTACTCAGAGTTCGACGGAGAGAAAGACGGTGGACGTCACATTGTTATTCCGTCAGGTTGGGTGAAGTCCATAGCATTTTTAGACATACACAGAATGGAGAGAAACTAATGGATATGCAAAGACTATTAAAATCAGTACGTGACCATGAAGGTTACCGCAACAAAGTGTACCTCGACACATTGGGAAAGAGAACTGTGGGAGTGGGCCACCTTTGCGTCGAAGATTTTTGGGAAGACGACAAAGAATACGACGAAGAATTTTTAATGGAAATATTAGAGAAGGATCTAGAGAACGCCATATCAGGAGCGGAAGAATTACTCGGTGAGTACACGGTCCATGATCAATGTAAAGAGATCTTAGTGGAAATGGTATTTCAGCTAGGAAAAACTGGCGTGAGTAAATTTCGTAACATGTGGGCAGCGTTAAAAGATCAAAGAACACCAGACTACAAAACCGCCGCGGCCGAAATGCTCGATTCGCGTTGGGCCAAGCAGACCCCCAATCGCGCAAAGAAAATGTCAGAGCTTATGGCGAGCCTGGCGTAATGGACGACGATTTACTTAAATGGGACGGCTTTGACGACGCTATCTTAGGTGTGGGTTCGCGTTGTGGTATGGACGACGTGTTAGTTTATAGTAAAAAGAAGATGGCGTATATTCTAAGAGACAGAGATGACATGGACGTAGAAGAGGCGATAGAATACCTCGATTTTAACGTTTTAGGGGCCTACATAGGCAAAAGAACACCTATCGTAGTAGAAGACTTCATTTAATGGAAGAAGAGATCGTACCAGAGATTTGCCCTATTTGTGAGCTTGACATGGAGGACTGCGATTGTTTTCTATAATAGTAGGTACTTGTCTAGTTTTAATCACGCTTTTATTAATATTTTTATGCGTTATGGTTTATGCGATTGGAGACCAGTTGCATGACAGTAGAAAAGAAAAATGATATAAAAAATTATGGCCAAAGATAGTATAGTTACCATAGACGCAGAATTTAGACCCGTAAGACAATCTTACTTTGATAATATAGCGAAAAAAATGACTACTGAAGAGTTAGTAAAAAGAAAAATAGAGTATCAAAATAAAATGGATAACAATGTAAGCGCTAAGGGTCAGATGCGTATTTTTAATTACTTAAGTAGAAGATTTCCAAAACTCACAGGTAATGAAACAAAAAGTGAGGTAAGAAGTAAAATGGAAAAAACAGGAACCTTATTTGGTCAAACAATAATAAAAGCTTTCTTAGGTGAAGTAAAAGCATTTGATAAGGAATTAAAAAACAGAAATGTAAAAATAGATCCTGCTCGGTTTAAAATTCCTGCCATACGAGGAGCTGGAGGAGGATTTTCTGGCCCTATTATGAATTTAGAAATCGGACCGCAAATTCTTAAAGTAGATGATACTTTTCGTGGATACTCTGCTGGAAGCCTTGTAGATAAACCCTTATACGACGATTAATTTATCTTAGTCTATCCTAAAAATAAAAGATTAATTCTTGTTAGTAAATCTTTCTTTTAAGTCGTCAAGAAAAGATGATTTTTCTGTTTCTGTTTTAATTAATGTTTCAAAATTGTGAGGTTCTGTATCTACAAGGGGACCCTCTGTTGGCTCATACACAACTTCTCCTGTATACGGATCATATATTCTAGACTGTTTGATAGAAGTTTTTGCCGTATCAGAGATTACTTCTGCTTCCTCAGGTCTACCTCTCATAACTAAAGATTCAGATTTAATTGGAGACTCTATAATTAATAAATCTCCTCTAGGTTCCGTTGTTATTGGATCCATAAAAGCTTCATTAGCCATGTAACCAAATTTGACTGCTTGTTTTGGACTTAAAGTAAAAGATTTAATTTTATTTTTATTTTGTTTGTTAAGTAGTTGCATTATTTCTTTAGTGTTGGTAATTCGAAATCCTTTAAACTCTGGTCCTAAAAAGTTTTCTGCTTGTTCTTGAATATATATAGCGTAGTCATCATAACCATCTATTTTTTGAATAGTTTTTGCCGCTTGGTTATCACCTAAATCTCCTACTCCTCCATAGTATCTAGATTCCATATCTTCTATTCTTCCTTCTATTGACTCAAATTCATTAGAAGTTTCAAAAAAATCATTCATACTTCCTTTTGGTAAAATAAGTTGATTCTTTTTTTGACTCTTTTTTTCTTTTAATTCAGGATTATCGACGTCACCTACTTTTTTACCATCGCCTTGATAACCTAGTACGTCAATGTTGACAGGATTACCATTCTCATTAATTATAACTGAAGATTGTTGTAGTTTCTGACCTGCGTTTAAAACAGATTGACCGTGTGTGTAATATCCTCTAGTATAATCAACATACTCATTATTACCTTTATTAGTTAATTGAACCTGAACAGGAATAGCTATATCAGGATCTAATCCTTCAAAGTATTTTGCTCTATGCCTTCCTTCATGACCACCTACACTAAAGATACCATTCTCATCTTCGCTCATAAATAACTTAGGAATGGAAATACCAACGTTCGCATTTTCGTAAAGTTCAAAAGCTTTTTTATTATATTCACCTTCTTTAGTCTTTGCTAATTTTAAATAATCCCCTGGTTTTATGTGAATAATAACGCTTTTAGCCATTTGTCCTCTATCGCCAGGAAAACCTGCGGCGGTCCAAAAAGTATTTCCTTGAGGTGCTTCTTTTATAAAATCACCTCTTTGTTTATCTTCTATTCTATAATCCACATCAGGATCTCCTTGAGCCATTTCTAAAACTTCTTTAAATCTTTTGTCACGAAGTACGTCCTCAGGATTTTTAGCTGTCATGATCATATCTTCTAATTTAAGAGCTGGTGTTGATGTAAACCCAATATCATCGACAGAAACCTTTTCTTCTGGTGGAATGGGACTTGAGATAAGACTAGGTAATCCTTCAGATTCAGGAGTAATTAATATTTTTGAAAGATCATCGGAGGGAAGAGTAATTTTTTTGTTTAGTTCTCTCATTAGTTCTTGTTCTTTTTCTATTTCATCTAAATCAGGTGCAGAAAAAGTTCCTGAGGGGGTATCTTTTAAAGCACTTACCACAGGCGATGTAGCAAGTTTCATTAAATATTCTATAGCTTGAGGATCTGTTTCGGAAGCACTATACACACCACCCGTTAAAAGAGGCAAAAGTCTAGGTATTCCTTGTAAAATAAGAGGGATTGCAGGTCCAGCCATGCTTTATTAATACCACCGTGGGTGATTGAAGTCTATCCTAAAAATAAAAGAGATTGATTTTTAATCTTGGCTTAGTATAAAATAGGAAGTTTACACTATATACAAGGAGATTATTATGAACATTGATGAAATGAAGAGCGTTATCGTTTACTTAACAGACAAAGTACAAAAATTAGAATTAGAGAATATAGAATTATCCAACCAAAAATTATGTCAATGCGATGAAGAAGAGGCCCCTACTTCCGTGCGAGAGAATATAATTAACTTATTTCCTAACGCGAAGGCGTAAGCGAATACGGCGACGATTGCGTCTCTTTTTGGACCCTACCTTACGTCGCCCCTTATGCTTCTTCTTTTTTAGTACGGAACTCATCTTTATCCTGATCCCATTGTTGAACTCTCGCTCTCCAATAATCTCTTTCTTTCTCGCTCAGATCTTCCCACCGCGATTGTTTAAAACCTTTTTTATCTGATTTATATCTGAGGTTCTTAGCCCTCTTATCGTAGACTGTAGTATCAGTCATTTAATTGATTAATTATTTTTTCGTGCTTTTTCCACAGGCGACGGCCGTCCTCTAATGTTATCTCCCAATCAATAACATCAAACTCTTTAATCGAACCGTCAGTATAATGAACTCGGACGCGATTGATTACGTCACCTGATTCTGGATTTTTTTCTTGAAATCTAGTGACACCACTAACTATTTTTTTTATCATCCTTTACATGCCCCTGCGCAGGCATATTAGTAAAGTAAATGGAACGCACATCTTTAATGGCGTGTTGTAGTTCAGCTTTCTCCCTTAACACACTATATAATTCTTTAATATGTTCAGCGTGATCATGTTCTTTACTTGTGATATACGCTGGTACACTTGTTAATAAAACTTCTCTTGCCTCTAACTCTGACAAGTCTCCAATCATCTTATTTAAAACTGATATGTATAAAGCTCTTTTTACATTATCTTTGCTCTGTTGTTCTACTGACATCGTGGTCCTCTCCGTTCTGTATGTTTATTTGATTACTTTCTTGTTCGTGTTCTTTGTCAATTAAATAGTGTAAATAAGAACCCATAGACATATATTTTTTTTGTGCCATAGGTTTTGCCTTGTTGTACACATCAATTTTTATGGCTACAGATTTATACTTAGTAACATCTGTCATTTCTTTCTCCTAAATATTATATCGTATTTCATATAATAATAGGTATATATGGGAGTTTATATGATAGTCAAGGAAAACTTATGTATCTTTTTTGTATGTAATATCCTCTAAACTAGCGGCTTCTATACACGTAAAGTTCATTGTTATATATCCTTTTAAGTCACTTAGGTCATCTTTTACCATTTGATAATAATCATTACACTCGACATAACTACTATGATTAATCTCTGAAGCCACACGCAGACACTCTTGTTCTATACCCTGACCTATGCAGACAAAACCAACTAAAAAAAATTTAAACATTTAATCCTTTTCGATATACTCGAACTCTACTTTCAACCTTATCTGTTCCTTGGTCCGTTGTCTAACAATCTTTGATCCTGGCCGCCAACTTTTTGTCCTGCGTGATATTGTCTTGACATCTATCAATCTAACCTCACCTGTTTCGTGGTGAACTAATACCATATCAATAGGGCCCGAACTAGACACATTTTTAAACACCTCGTATCCTTGTTCTAAAAATTTAATTATGGCTTTGTACTCGCTGATATCACCAATTACCCTTTTTTCATTTCTCCCCATGATGATCCTATGTCCATGTCTACTTTTAAAGGCACCTTTAATTGCACTGTATTTTCCATGGCTTCTTTTATTTTTTGAGCTTGTTCTTCAGATTCAATAGAACAATTTAATTCATCGTGAACTTGTATATGAGATACTACTCCTTGTTCATACAAATCCACCATAGCTTTTTTAGTCATATCTGCACTCGACCCTTGTATCAATCTGTTCAAAGCTTTATAAGTCCACGCACGTTTTAAGTCACGTCCATATTCTTTCTCTGCCTGCCATAACGGTAATGGTTTATGTATACCAAACGCTTTTGGTTCCCATGTATCAAATCTACATTTACGACCTAGTAATGTTCTAAGGAATCCTACGTTTTCTGCTTTACGAGTTGCCTGTTCCATTAACTGTTTTACAAACGGCACGTTAGCGTGGAACTGTGTAAATAAATCTTCTGTTTCATCTTTATCTAATCCAAGCTCACTTGCGAGCTTACCCTTACCCATGCCATACATCATACCTAAATTAATTGTTTTTGCGGTTCTTCTATCTATACCAGCCATATCCGCAACTGCTTGATGAAAGTCAGGGTCCTCGTGTGTATAAGATTCAATGACTTCATCTGCACCTTTTAATCCACCGCCAGTTAATGCAGCAAAGTGAACTAACACTCTTGGTTCTTGCTGACTATAATCAAAGCTACCCCATTGACATTTATCATCAGGAACGAAGATAGACCTGATCATTGGTCCGATATCCTTGTTTCTAGCTGGAATCTGCTGAAGATTAGGATTACTGTAACTAAACCTACCCGTGACCGTACCACCACTCTCACTACGCATTTGATGTATGTCAGCGTGAATACGACCTTTGTGTTCGTGTGTGAGTATCGTATCAATAAATGTAGTACGTGCTTTGTTAAACTCTCTGGCCTGAACGATCATCTGTGCTAAAGGATGTTTGTGAGTTGTTAAAAAGTTTTTATCAAACTTAGGTTGACCTGACTTCGGTGTTCTTTCATAAGATATTTTTAACTTGTCAAAAGCTTTTGCCACGCTGACAGCAGCCCAAATGTCAACATCAATCCCTGTGTCTTGTTTAATTTTATATAATATTTGTTTTTCTTTTTTACTTAAATCCACTTTGATATGATTTGCCTTTTGTAAATCAACGCGAACTCCATTTGATTTCATATCTAACAGACAAGGAAAGAGCCGTGTTTCGAGATCAAAGATACTAGATAGCTCTTGCTTTATTAATTCTACTTTAAAGTATTGCCATAATCTCAACGTGAGATCAGCATCTTGTTCTGCATAAGGACCCACATACATTGGCGGTAATTTATACATTTCACTTTTGGCATCAATGCCCCATTCTCTTGCGGCTTCATATAGTAAAGCCTCAGACTTTGTGTCTTTTAAATAATCTTTACCTAAATCATTAAGGGAGTATCTAAATCTATTTTCATCAATCAAAGGAGCAGCTATTAATGTATCAATGATTTTACCCTTTACTTCTATGCCCCACCAACGAAGCCACCCTACATCATAAGAGGCATTGTGAAATACCTTATCGCAAGGAAGCTCCATAATTTTTTTAATCTGACGTTTAATAATTTTCTCGTCAAAGTTACCGCCACCTTCATGGCGTATTGGAAAATAACCCTTCCAACCCTCAACTGCCACGGCGATCCCAGCAATAAAACCATCACCCCTAGGCCAGCCTGGGCCCATGGTCTTTATATTGGGATCACAAGTTTCTAAGTCTATTGCTATCTCTGTAGCCGTCGATAAGTCAGGCACCTTTTCAGGAGGCGTCCACTCACTAGGCGGCTGAAACAGAGGCATCTGAGCCATTAGTCTTCTTTTTGAATTTCAGCAGCGATAGCAGCATAACCTGCAATGTCTATGTATGAATCAGGTGTAGATTTATATTTAATTCTAGCCACCTTGACTAATAACATACACATAGCCACATCATGCGCTGAAATATCTTTTCCTAAATAAGAACTCCATAAAGCTGCGATATTACAATGTGTGGTAGTTTTATCACCATAATCATGCGCTCTAGGTCCTGTCACTAATCTTACTGCTTCTTGTAAACATTTTTCACTATTCATTTTCTTTCTCCTTTAGTTGTTGTAAGTCTTGCAGTAATTGTTCTAAATCTTTCTTTAAAATTTTTACCGCTTTATCTAAGTCATCACGTCGAAGCTTTGCTCCCTCTGCTCTGACTTTAGAAATTTGTTTGATTGTTATTTCAAGTTGTTTAATAACAACGTCTCTAAATGACATTAAAAAACCTCCGAAAATTCTCTGTCAGATTGAGACCTGACAATGTTTAATATATTCCTAGCACGTGTCATTCCCACATAGAATACTCGTCGCTCTGAATCCCTATGTCTCCAATACTCATCATCTGCCTTACGAGATAAGTCTGTCAACAACATAACATTATCTGACTCTCCACCTTTTGATCCGTGTATTGTCGATAACTTGATCCGTGGTTCGTGTCTTATGTTCTCACCACGACGTAAAACTGCTCTAACGTAAATAGACTTAGACGGCGGTATATTTTTCAAAGCTTTATACCAAGGCAAATCTTTACTAACTTTTAGTCCATAATCTTTTTTTAAAGTTTCGTAATTATACAATTTTTCCTTATCAGCTTTTTTCATAGCTTTATGTTCCGCTTCAATACCTTCTCCTGTCTTTATGTAAGCATAGCAGCTTTTAACCCCTTTAATACTTATTTCTTTACCTCTACGCAAATCCTCCCATGCTATTATCGCTTCATGTATTCTTTTATTAATAGAAGTTTTATCTCCTCTTTTATAAAAGTAACCGTAAATTTTTAACTCTTCTTCTAATTTATCTAAACGATATCTATCTCTAGCTAGTATCAACCACTGTCCCTCTTTCATCTTTTGTAATTGTTCTATCGGATGTATGTTTACTTCACCGTCATCTGTTCTTGACGTCCACTCTTTCTCTACTCTATCAGATATTCTAGTAATTAACTTATTAGCATGAGCGTGAATTAATTTAGACAATCTATATGATTTATTTAAAACTGTTCTTTCACCCTCCATGTTAATTAAGTATTCAGGTCTGGCCCCAGCCCAACGATATATCGCTTGATCATCGTCGCCTGCAACATAAACTCTTTTACTATTTTCAATTATCCTCTCTACCATTTTCCATTGTAGCCAACTTAAATCTTGTGCTTCATCTATTATAACCACGTCGAAATTAGGTATAGTATCATAATGTTTTTTATTAAACTCAACAATTAAATCTGTTAAATCAAATTTGTTTCTTTCTGTTTTGTATTGTTGTAAAGCCTGATCTATGTATTTTAATTTTAACCAACCGCCCTCTAGATGTCCCACACTAGGATCATTAAAAAAATTTTCTGTTGTTAGTCCTCTTACTTTTGCACCGTCAATAACTTTCATAAATATATCGTCAGGGAAACCAGCTCCGTATGTTTCGGTGTTCTTGTTTGGATTACTAAGATTAATTTGTAATTTATCTGATACAACTCTGTAATCATCATCGCTCATAATGTTCTCTTCTTTTAAATGTAATTCTCTGTATGCTAGACTATGTAATGTTCTGAAGTTCATAAAATCTTTTGTACTGTAATTTAATTGTGATATAGCTCTCGACAAAGCCTCATCAGCAGCCTGATTTGTGAACGCTAAGTATGCTATCTTGTTTGGTGATACTTTATTCTCTCTTAATTCTTTTTCGACAATGTGAAGTAAGTGTGTAGTCTTACCTGTCCCTGGTGGTCCGAATATTATTTGTCTAGACATAGTCCGTTATCTAAAACCACTTTCTCATCTGTTTCAATCCAAACTCTAGCACCACAAGGCAAAGGTTTATCTGGACTATATATTATTTTTGAGGGCCCTTTAATTTCTACCTCAGTAGCGTAATCATTTGATTTAGAAGTCTTAACCGTAATCACAGGTTCTTTTAAATTATTTTTTTTATTTGATCTAATTTTATGTTGATTAATATGTATTCTTTTTTTCATTAAAACGGAGCCTCC
>TARA_R100001594_G_scaffold33489_1_pt1 | contig 14181 bp, 1 predicted proteins | sample TARA_R100001594 | Tara Oceans TARA_R100001594 (sample SAMEA2622752) | marine metagenome | biome: marine biome (ENVO:00000447); feature: marine epipelagic mixed layer (ENVO:xxxxxxxxx); material: "saline water (ENVO:00002010), including plankton (ENVO:xxxxxxxx)" | depth 150 m | reverse complement strand
GAAACAGGTAAATCTGTACAAATCATAGATCCATTATGTCCAACAAGTTTATGTGATAATTTTATAGCAGGAGATCCAATGTTTAATAGTAGTGGTGAATATGAAGGATTTACCACAACGCCGGATGGGGGTGAATGTGTGATGAGTGCGCCTGCTTTATTACATAATGATGGTACTGTATGGTCGGTTGAAGATGAAATTGTTGGTGATGAAATTCCACCAAATTATCACATTATTAATACAGATTTATATAATAATGATTATAATATCTTTAAATCATCAGTTAATATTAATAGTTATCTTGATTATGTTATCTTAGAAGAATTAAGAATGAATCCTAATGGTTATAAAAATGTTAATTGTACAACTGGTGGTGGATTATATGATTTTGGTCCTTTAAATTTTGAAAATGAATATATAGATGCAGTTAATAATTTTATTGGTGGATATTCCATTAATCAATGTCAAGGTGAAGAATATAAAGTTAGTGCTATATCAAATGATTCTCAGGGTTGGATGTTTGATAATGTTGATACTAATTTATCAGATCAATTGAAAGGATTTGTTATAAATGCTTCAATGAGTGATGAATTGACTGGAGGTGGGGTTGAGAGAACTGATGATGTGGTAGAAGAAGTTATACCAGAAAACTTTGTAAAAGATTTAGTTTTAAGATGGAATGATTTAAGGGGTGATGTTTTAAGTGATGAAAGGGTATTATATAGAATTGATTATTACTATTATTATTTAAATGATAGATCAGTTATGAACTATAACTTATCGGGCTATCAATCAATGACATTTGATGATAATATCAATAATTTGAGAAATTGGGTAATGGATAGAATTTATTGGATTGATCATAATATTAGAAGAATGAAATATCAGATTAATGATGATAATTCAATATGTAAAGAAAATCCATTAAAGCCGGAGGGAATTATTAAATTTTCTGAAAATGCGTTTTGTAATGATATAGATGCTGACAATTATTATGAAAATTCAAATTTTAATGATGGTACTTGTAATTATGTTTTAAATAGAGAATTACAGTTTCAAATTAATACTCAAAATGTTGGTTATCCTAAAATAGATTTAGTTAAATTGAATATATTAACTAAAAATGGATTTGATGTTAATGAATCTTATGATATGGTTGAAACTATTGAAAACATTTGGTCATATGATTTATTTGACTTTTTACCTGGTGATATTTTTACATACAATTACACTAAAGAAACGCCTGATGTTTATAATGTTAGAACAGGTGCTTTAGAAACTGATAAAGTAAGAACATTTCAAGTTAGAGATGAACATCAAATTGAGATAAAAGATACATTCAATGATTTTGTTAATGAATTTGAAGAATCAAATCTACCAATTATCAAAATAAATACAAATACATTTAATGATATGGGTTTTGTTGATGATAATAATCCAAATTTATTTTACTGTCCAAGTTATCTTTTAGAAAGTGGATATTTCGCAGATGGTCCTCCAGAATCTATGTGTGATATGATGAAAGATTATATAGGCTGGTTTAAAGATGATTATGATGGTGATAACCCTGGTGGTTATTATGAAACAAAAAAGGAATGCCAAACTCAAACAGGTTGTGTTGTTGATTGTATAGATGGAACTAATATTCAAGATGAACCAAAAATAGCTGGATATGTTGAAATAATATATAATGGTGAGGGTGCTATTAATAACATCAATGATGAACCTCAATTGGGAACAAGAATTGGAATCGAAGCGAGAGGTTATTCATCAAGAGGATTTGCAAAAAAACAATATGCTGTAGAATTACAAGATATGACCAAAATATTCCCACAATGTGATGATAAAAGTGCTAGCTTCAGTTTATTTTGTAATGGATTCACACCTAAAGAGGGTATTGATTACGGTGATGAATGTGTATTCAATATGGAAAATGATTTTGTATTTTTAGGTCCATTTAGAGATAGAACTTATATGAGAAATGCTATAACTTATGAGTTATGGGATAGAATGGGTAATATAGGTACAAATTCTAAGTTTTTTGAATTTGTTATGAATGATGTTTATATGGGTTTATATGCTATGTTTGAAAAACCTAAAATAGATGATTTAAGAGTTCCAATTGATAAGGAAATACATAAAACAGATCCTGATATTGAAATTGAAGATGTGTGTATTGATGATAGCGATTGTGAGGAAGATTTTATATGTGTTAATTATCCATATTCTATAGATGGGGTAGATTATTCTTATAGTTTCTGTACTGAAGCAAATGGGCATGATTTCTATGACGGTGGTTGGATGGTAAAAGTTGAATCGGGAGCTGAACAAGATTTCTTCATTGGATATGATGGTTATACTAAATTTGAGTATTATGATCCTTCTTTGGAACTTAAAGAAGGTGTTGATTTGCGGCAACTGGTTGAATGTAAAGATGATTCTGAATTGGATGGAAATCTTTATGATACTCTTATTGAATGTTTACAATCTAATTGTGGAGATTGTGATGATGAAGATTTAAGAGATGTTGTAAAGGATAACGCCGTAATTACAATGGCTAAAGGTGAAGTATCATCTCAAGTTAAAGAATTTGAAATGAGAGTTATTGATGATTTTGATTTAACAGAAGTGGAAGAAGTAGCCCACATACCTGATTTTGTAGATTATTGGTTAATCCAAGAATTTGCTCGTAACAATGAGGGTTTTACACGAAGTCAATATTGGCATAGTTTTGGTAATGCTAGTGAATATGGTCCTTTTGATTCTGAAGAAGAACCAATTTATGATGATAATAAAATATATATTTCATATGTTTGGGATATGAATCACTCATTTGCTGCAACAATTGTCAATTATGATGGTTGGGCAACTCAAAACTTTTTTGCTGTTCCAGAGGTTTGGCGTAGTTTATTTTTGAAAGATTGGTTTCAAGAACAAGTTTATGAAAGATATGTTGAGTTAAAAAATAATCTTCCAGTATTCAATGTAATTGAGATAAATAAATTAATTGATAAATTTTCAAATGAAATGTTATCATATAATGCAGTTAATAGAGACCAAAAAAGATGGTTTGATGGAGATATTAATGATTTTAATATTTATGTGAAAAATCTTAGAAAATATATTCTACAAAGAATTTCTTGGATGGACTTACACATTTGTTCAGGTAGTGGTACACCTTTTATTTCATCCGATTCAGACAATGCTTTATTTAGTATAACTACATTTGATATTTGTCCAGAAGATGAAAAAAATTCTGATTTTACAGCTATTTATAGTCCATACGAAGGACAAATTTTTAGTATAAATGAGGTGGGAAATTCATTTGAAATAGAGATGGTTATAAGCTTAAATTTGAATAGTGCAGAATATTTAAATAATCTTGAAGTTGTTATAACAGATGCAAATACAGGTATTGAAGTACATAAATTTTCAGGTGATGATATTTTAGTTGATTCTAGTGGGTATCTTCGTTTAACTTGGAATACTTTTGTTAGAAAAAATCAAGGATTATTGATTGGAGATTATACCATAACATCTACAGTTGTAGATTATGATTTGTCTTTAGAAGAAAATCAAAAGAATTTCTCAATAAGAAGAATCGATATAACTAGTGGATGTATAGATCCAAATGCTATTAATTATAATTTATTTGCAGAAGTTGATGATGGTAGTTGTAAATATCAACAAGATTGTAATCTTAAATATAACATATCAGAATTTATAACTGATATTGTTGAATTATATCCAGGTTATAATACAATAAGTTATCCATTAGATTTTAGTGGAATTGATATTGATTTATTTGCAATATTAGATAATAGTTATTATAATAATGCAGGTGTAAAGGGTGGATTTGAACAACACGATTTTGTTACTGCATTTTTTAATGATGTGGTTTATACGGCTACTTATATGGATGGTAAATGGATACCATCAACAAATAGAGGATTTAGTTTAAATGAAGTTTCAAAAGGAATCGGTTTTATTTTACATGTTGCGGATGGTGGAAGAATTATTTGGGATATACCAAGAAGGGAATTATTGTAATGGCTTTTTTTGATAGAAAAAGTATATTAAAAATTGTTGGTAAATATAATATTAACAACACTTCTGGTGATGAAATAGAACATGATCCTAAAGATGATATTTTAACAATCGTATATGATGATTATTTTTATCAAGCTACTGTTGGTATTATAACTGAAGATGAATTTAATGAAAATGGTAATACCTTTTCTATAATGACTGAAGTTCAAGATTTTTTTACTACTAGAATAACTGCTATATTAAGAACAAAAATTGATGGTAATTATGTTGTTATGCAATCATTTTCACCAATACCACCACCTGATGATTTTTTAAGTAAAACCATAGAAGTAAATTTTCTTGAGGATACTGGATTTGAATATAATGGTACTGGTTTACATGATTGTGTTCAACCACAATACCCAAATTATAATTGCGCAGGTAGGATAGATAATAATGGGTGTGGTGATGGTGGTGAAATTATAGGTTGTACAGATTCAACAGCTTGTTCGTGTGATGAACCAAGATGTATTGGTTTATGTGGTGTATGTGATAATGGTTTAGATGACAATGAATATGAATGTCAATTAAATTCAGCAACTTGGACTGAATATTGTGGGGATGAATTAAATCAATGGCAGTGTGGTACAACAGAATTTGGTTTTTATAATCCAAGTGAGGAGATACCCCCATCAAATGAATGTGAATCAATTCCAATCAAACCTAAAATAACATTTTTCTCTGATTGTGAAAATCTTGATTGTTGTATAGAAGAAGGACAACAACTTCATTTGGCTAAACATAATATAGCTTTTAGGGATGATAGTGTCTGGCTGGGTCAAGATGAATGTCTTAATTATCAAGGATTTATTAATCCGGATGATTGGGGTTTTGGTGATGGTTGGGTTATAAATGATCCTAGCCAAATTTTTTGGGATGACGCGTTTCCAGTTCCTGTAAATGCATCCATACCCCGTCCAACAAATTGGGGTGATAGGAGACCAATAGCAATTAGAGTTGACAACACATTCGGAAATGAACATCTAAATTCTTTTGATACAATTTCTTTGGATATTGATAAAATTCATTTAAATGAAGATGATTATGAATTTATTTTAGAAGGTGGTGTTGATCCAGGACATACAATTGACATAACAAATCAAGGTTCTATAGCTAAAATTTTAATTCAATTTGATGATTTATTTACAGGAAAATTTAAATTAGTTTTAAATTATGAAGATTTAATAAGTTTAAAAATAACTTTAAAAAATATTTCATTTTTAAGATATAATAATGAAACTGAATTATTTGATGATGTGGAATATGATTACCCCAAAGATGAATATATAGAAGTTGAAGGTCAGGAATATAAATGGGAATCAATTGGTATGTCATATATGGATCTTATGAATAACTTGGATTTTGGAATTTCGGGAACTCCTGGTGCATTAGGCGGCCGGGTTGATTCAATTTATAGATTAAAAAGCTTATTTGTACCAGGATCTCATTCGTTCACAATGGAAAAGGGTGAAGGTGCATTCCCATTGGGTGGAATTGTTAAGTGTGCTACTGGACAAGGTGATTGTCAGCAAGGGGGTCCGTTTACTGAAGGTTATAATGAAGATTATGAAACTGATCCAGACGCGTGTGAAGATGCTGGATTTTATTATCTTTTTCAAGAACCCCATTATAATACTTTAGCACAATGTCAAAGTGATTGTGAACAACCTGAGTTATGTGAAGAATTAGATGAGAGAATATTACCTATACAACATTCTCGTTATACAAAATATTATAAACAAACAATTAAATTACATAGAGGAAGAAATGAAATTTCTTTATGGGCTAATTTTGCTCATTCCGCTCCAGATTTCACCCAACTCCATTTAAGTGGTGATCGAGTGTATTATAAATTAAGTGAAATTTTTGATACTGATATCTGGCCATTTTTAGAAAAAATAGCAACTAAAACTGCTGAAGTTACATACAACCCTTATTATCAACACTATCATGAACATGCTGATTTAGAATTTATATGTACAAATACTGACAATGCATTTACAGTTACTAACCCGGACGTTTATTCTTGTGAATTTGAAGGTGTAGAAGTGGGTGATGACTGTGATGAACAACCTGGTGGGGCAGGTACTTTTTCTTGTCAACCAAATTCAAATTATAATTTAATTGTATCTACGGGGAGATGGGAAGAAACTATTGGAACATTTGATGATTTGGATTCTTCAGTAGGATTAACCGCCTCTCATTTTGATGATATATATACGGGAGCTTCAGCCACATATTCAGTTACTGTTTGTGATGATAGAATAGATCCTGATGAAAATCCTTATTGTTATGAAGGAGATCCAGCTAATGGTATTTTAAAAAATGAATTTGAAATAGTATATTGGGGTAAAATAAGTACATGGCCTGCAATATTAAGTTATGATGATAGAGATATTAATTATAAAGTAGTAGATAAAGGTCATATAGGATTAATTAATGGATATGTTGACGGCGTTGTACAGTCCGGAATACCACCTCAAACTAAAGAAATTTTATATGAAGATATAAATACGATATTAGCGTTTGAAGAAGATTTAAGAACTGTTGGTCAGATATATAGTGACACTCGAAGGGATGGATTACAAGGTAGCGATATTGATATAATTCAATATGAAACAGAATTGATTACTCATGTTGATATGGATTTTGATTGTGTTTATGGTGATTATGAAAGTTATGTTTATAATGCTAACCCCTTTGGTGATTCTTCTTTTTTTCCAGAAACATTTACAGATGTTGTACAGGATGGAACATGTTATGATACTTGGTTAGGTACATTGACAAGTTTAGAATTGGGTAATGGTTACTTTTTTAATGTAAATAATGTTGACTTTCACGATATCTCACATAGTAGTTGGTTATATGCAGTTCAAAGTGTTCATCTTGCTATAAATTTATATTATGATTTTTGTGGAGTAACATCAGGAGGTCCTAGCTTACACGAAGCAAATTCAGACACAGATGATGGTGCTTTTTGTGTTAATAATACTTGTGTTGGTGGTGTAACTGATGGAGAAGAATGTTTTACTGATGGTAGTAGAGATGATATTTGTTTTGGTAATTGTTGTACATATCCAAATGAAATTTTAGATTGGTATGAAGATGGTAAAATGTATTTAAATCGTTTGAGGTTATGTGATGATGCTGGAACTTATAATGAAGAATATGGTAAAGATGTTTATAAAACTTATAGATGTGATGATGATTTGGTGGAATATCCACTGGATGATAGTGGTGGTGATTCTATTTGTTCGGATAATTGTTTTGATGCAAATTCTAATCCAGAAGATTGTACTGAAATAGAATATTTCATAGAAGCTGATAATTGTGATGGATATATGGATTGTCATAATAATTGTCATTCTGAAATTACAGGAATTACAAATGAATTTAGTTATTTTGATAAATATGGTATTTGTTGTAAACTTGGGAATATGGATGCTGATGGTAAATGTTTTGGTAATTCATCAACATTGGAATGTGGGTATGATTATGTGGTATCAGGTCCTGGTATTGAAATTGGTATTTCGGAAAATGATTTTATACAAAATTCTGAAGAAAATAGTGGAAGTTTTATAATAAATTTAACACCTGGAGGTGATATTTCCGAAGTTGTAATTCCTTTTACTCAAAATTTAAGAATTAAAAATGCTTATTTTTATAATGTTAATGAAACTGATATTGATATAATTGGTAATAATGAATTGAGTTTTATTGAATTATTTGATATATCAATAACAACAGATAATAAAAATGAAATTTTAATTACATCTTTATTTGATAATGTATTTTTTAATTCATCTTCAGCAATACCAATTATGATTGAGTGGGAATTAACTTTACCAAATTCAATGGATGAAGTTATTGATACTTTTGAACACGACAATTTTTGTGTAAATTTATCAGATGTTACTGTTTACAAATTAGATACAGCTCTCGGTGTTGATATTGATAATGCATTTCCAACTGAATTTGATGATAGTGGATGTTTTAGATTAAATGATAATTCAGAAATTTCTGATGGTGTAAATGTATATGGTTGTGATGATGATACATCCTTAAATGAAAATTATTATTGTAATAATATAGATGGTATATATTGTTTTAGTGATAATATATGTGAATATGTTGGTTGTGATGGTGTTGTTACAAATATTTTGGGTGATTTGGTACAATTAGATGATTGTAATGTTTGTCCAACTGATGATGGTTATGTATCTGGTAGTTGTTATGACTGTAATAATGAACCATTTGGTGATGCTATAGAAGATTGTAATGGTGAATGTGGTGGCACAGCTGAGCTAGATGAATGTGGAGTATGTAATGGTGATAATTTAACTTGTACAGGATGTACAGATGATACTGCTTGTAATTACAATTCATTAGCTATTGTGGATAGTGGTGATTGCATATATAAAGGAATATATTACTTAGATGCTGATGGTGATGGTGGTGGATGTCCATCTACTGAGATAGAATTATGTCCAGATAATCCTTTAGTTATTGATGGTACATATGTTTCTAGCATAGGTGAAGAAACTGAAGAAAACTGCTTTTGTAATGGTGTTGTTGATTCGTGTGGTTTATGTAATGGAAATAACGCATGTATTGGTTGTACAGATTCAAGAGCTTACAATTATAGTGTAGAACATACCATAGCTTGTAACGGGGGTGAAGAAAATGATTGTTGTCTTTTTGAAAGTGATATTCAATCTACAGTTGTTCAAAATTGGTTAAATAGTGTTACATATGAAGAAGAAATATCACAATTTGATGATGGAACATCTATAACTCCACGAGCAATTATCATACACAATTACACGGATGGATATACCTATAGAGGACCTTGTGGAGATGGTGAATGTCCTGATAGTAAAGTTGATGAATATATTGGATATGGAACTGAAACATCTGGTCAAGATACTTTTGATGATGCATCTTATGATGCTGGTTATGAACAAGGTCAAACAGATTATGTTTGTACTGCAGAAGATTGTTCTTCATATAGTTGCGTATATGATTGTTGCGAAAATGCTGAACAGTTTTGTTGTGAATTAGATTGTATTGATCAAACAACTGTTTGTGATGATTGTTATGCTCAAGGTCAAGATTCAGTTATCTGCGATGACTGCGATGATATAACTTCAAATGATAATCAAGTGATAGAAGATTTTATAATGGACGCGATTGATAATCAAGTCATAAATGTACACACCACAACTCCTGGATCAAATGAAGTACAAGCAGCAATATTTGAGCATGAAGATAATCACCAATATGTGCATAAAGATGAAATCGGACAAGGAAAACCAATTGTTCGTCAAATATTTGGTCCTTATACATTTGGTATGTATGATTCATTCCAATCAAATATAAATTTATTATCATATGATGTTGATTCTGTTATATCAATTAAACAATTTTCAAATTTTTATTTTTCTGAAAATCCAGATATTTATTGTGGGGAAACACCTTTATCTGAATGTGACACTTCTGAAATACAAATGGAAATAATGTACAATGACCGATTTGAAACATATAATAATGGTGTATATAAATATTTTTTAAAAGGTAGTGGTGAAAATTGGATTGAAGCTCCCGGTGATAACAGTGATACCAGTTTCGGTAACACATTAGAAGAATGTGATTTTTCAGGACCAGAATATACACAATCTGAATGTATTTCTTTTGGGTTTAATTTTATGTTTTTACCTGCCGCAAGAGATGATGGTAATTATGGGTGGGTAAAATTTTATGATATTGGGGAATAAATGCCAAGTTTAGCATATGAAATAAATTTAATAAATGGTGGTGATTCACAATGTGATGGGGCTTTTTCCTGTACAGGTGATAATTGTGATGGGGATGTGAGTCAAACTTTAGGGGAGTGCTTTGAAAATTTGTATGGTGGTGTTCCCTGGTCCGACACCCCAACATTTTCTGCATCAGATATTACAATTAGTGAATCCTACCCTGAATGTACAATAAGTTCATTAAACATACCATCCATTCAATCGGCAAATTATTATGGTTGTAATTGTGCATCATCAGCTTGTTCCATTGGTATAATAAATGTAACAATAAACTCAACATACACAGAACCAACTTGTGATGATGAATCAGCTTGTAACGACGGAGAACCAGGAGATTGTCAATATCCTTTAGAAAATTATGATTGTGATGGAAATTGTATAGCTGGAGTCGACTGTGATGATGTCTGTGGTGGAGATAATATTTATGATGGTTGTGATGGTACAGAATGTGGGGATATTTATTATGATTGTGATGGTGAAGAATGTGGGGATAATCTTGGTTATGATTGTTGTAATGGTACAGAAAGTTGTGATTCAGCTGATTGTCCTGAATGTTGTGTAAGTAATCATTGTACTAATCCCACACCTCATTGTGATTGTGGTGGTGAATGTGTAAATGGTGTAACTTCAGGTGTATGTGTAGAATGTTTAGATGATAATGATTGTGGAGGTGGAACACCATATTGTTTAAATGGAAATTGTGTACAATGTATAGATAGTTGTTTGGATGAATGTTTTTCAAACATTAGTGGGGATTATCTACTTTCATATAATTGTACTAATAATGTATGTGTTTATGATAATAATCCTGATATATGTAATTATGGATGTACACAAGTTAATGGTGGTGATGATTTTTGCACCCCCCCAACTTATGGTTGTGAACTTACAAATGCTTGTAATTATGATTCATCTGTTGATTTACCTTGTAATAATGTTACGGAAAATGATTGTTGTACATATGGTACTGGTGATGCTGAATGTGGTTGTGATGATGGAATAAATGAAGGGTGTGGTTGTGGAAACGGACCACCATATACAGAAATTTGTTATTGTTTTAATGAAGATGGTAATACATACTGGGATTTTAAAACCACTAGTGAATCTCCTGCTTGCGAAGGTCAACATCAGTGTCCAGATGATTGTGGATTAGACGAATTGAGTGGTAAACAGATAAATGGTTGTATGAATCTTACTGCTTGTAACTATGATGAAACTGCTAATGTAGATGATGGTAGCTGTTTAACAGCCGATTGTAATGGCGAATGTGGTGGAACTGCTGTAGTAGATGAATGTGGTGTATGTGGTGGTGATAACACCTCATGTGCTGATTGCTTAGGTGTACCAAATGGTGGCGCTGTAGTTGACTGTAATGGAGATTGTAATGGAAGTGCTGTTTTAGATGAATGTGGTGAATGTGGTGGTGATAATAGTTCATGTACTGATTGTGCTGGTGTACTAAATGGAGATTCTATTGTAAATCCTTGTGGTGTATGTTTAACTCCAACTCAATGTGATGAATTTGCTAATTCAGAGTTATGTTGTACTGATGTAGATTCCGATGGAATATGCGATTGTATAGATGACTGTGTTGGTACTGTTGATGATTGTGGTGTTTGTAATGGTGGAAACGCTTCTATGGATAATTGTGGACTGTGTACTAATGATGAATCATATCAAAATGTTCAAGATTGTTCTGGTGAATGTTTTGGCGATTTAGTTTTAGATGAATGTGGTGTATGTGGTGGTGGAAACGCTTCTATGGATAATTGTGGACTGTGTACTAATGATGAATCATATCAAAATGTTGAAGATTGTTCTGGTGAATGTAATGGTGATGCTGTTTTAGATTTATGCGGTGTCTGTGGTGGTGATAATAGTTCTTGCTTAGACTGTGCTGGCGTACCTAATGGTAATGCTGAATTAGATCAATGTGGAGTTTGTAATGGAGATGGAACATCTTGTTTAGATGAATGTGGTGTACTAAATGGTGATAGTACAAGTTGCGCAGATTGTGCTGGAACACCAAATGGAACAAATTGGTTAAGTGATTGTGGTTGTGTAGCAGCAGATAACTTAGGTAATGGCTGTAATGATGATTGCGGTGTACCAAATGGTGATAATACAAGTTGTGCTGATGAATGTGGTGTTCCTAATGGAGATAATTCTTCTTGTACTGATGAATGTGGGGTAGTTAATGGAAATAACTCTACATGTTTAGATGAATGTCTTGTACCAAACGGTGATAGCACATCCTGTGCAGGTTGTGACGATGTTCCAAACAGTGGTTTAGAGTTTGATGAATGTGGAGAATGTGATGGAGACAACTCAAGTTGCTCAGATTGTGCAGGCGTTCCATATGGAACTGCTGAAATTGACGAATGTGGTGTATGTGATGGTGATGGAATTGCTACTGGAGCCTGTGATTGTGATGGTAATTCCCCAACAGATTTAACTTGTGAAAATGATTTTCCTCTTTCACCTTGTGGAAATCCAGGAGATTGTAATGGTAGTGGTTGTGAGGGTACAACTGACATTCAATGTTGTAGTCAAATTGGATCTGGTGAACAAACAATAACTGGATGTTCTCCGGTATGTCCAAATAATTACGCATTATGTTCGGAGGCTGATTATGGTTGTATGGATTCAAATGCTTGTAATTATAGTTCAGCCGCAGATATAGATAATGGAAGTTGTACATATGCTGAAGAAAATTACAACTGTGAAGGTCAATGTATAGTTGAAATTGATTGTAACGGTACTTGTGGTGGTGATGCTGAAGAAGATTGTTTAGGTGTATGTGGTGGTGGATCTGTATATAATGCGACCTTTGGATGTTGTAGTGAATTAGATGAATCAACTGGTGTGTATGTTTGGGTTACGCAAGGTTGTGATGGTGTATGTGGTAGTGGATTAGAATATGATTGTGCTGGTGTATGTAATGGAACCGCGTATGTCGATGATACAGTAGATGATTCTGGTATTGGATATAGTTGTACATATAATGTAGATTATGATGGTGTTCCAGGTGGTACGCCTGGTGTGAATTGTGTAGGTGGTACTACTGGATTAGTAGCTGGTTGGGCTTTAGGTTGTGATAATATTTGTTTCTCAGGTTCAGTAGAAGATTGCAACGGTGACTGTGATGGTGATGGTATTCCAAGTGACTGTTGTGGTACTGATGAGTGGTCTGAAGATTGTGAAACTTGTGGAACTGCATTTGATGCTTGTGGAACTTGTGATGGTTTAATTGAAAATTTAGGTTGTGGATGTGGTGAACCAGGTCCTTCAGGATGTGATTCTGAATGTGGTTCTGAATTAGAAAATGATTGCGCTGGAGTTTGTGGTGGTGGATCTTATACAGATGAATGTGATAATTGTGTATGTGGTGATGGTATTGTTACAAACACTAATGGGTGTGTTGAAGAAGCATGTGTTCAAGATTGTGCTGGTGTTTGGGGTGGAACTTCATACACAAACCCTTGTGGTGATTGTGTAACTTCAGATACAGATACCTGTGTTCAAGATTGTGCTGGAAATTGGGGTGGAACAGCAGAGGTTGATGCGTGTGGTGTATGTGGTGGTGATGGGTATATAAATTGTTCAAGTGAAGAAGGAGGATGTAATACTCCATCAGTATGTGATGTATCAAATTGTATATTTGAAGATGCCTGTGGTGTGTGTGGTGGAGATAATAGTTCCTGTGCTGATTGTGCTGGTACACCGAATGGTGACGCAGTAGAAGATTGTTCTGGATATTGTGGTACGGAAGGTGATGGTACATTTGTAGTAGTTGATGCATGTGGTGTTTGTGGTGGAGATAATTCTACTTGCTCTGACTGTGCTGGTGAACCAAATGGTGATGCTGTTGAAGATTGCTTTGGTGTATGTAATGGAGACGCAGTAGTAGATAACTGTGGTGTATGTGATGGTGATGGTTCTACCTGCGATGAATGTTCGGAAATATTTGATGGTATAACTACATTTGAAAATGCATGTAATTTTCCTGAATGTAACCAATTTCCGGATTGTACTGGTGAATGTGGAGGAACAGCTGAACTTGATGACTGTGGAATTTGTGAAGGTGACAATTCTTCTTGTGCTGATTGTGCTGGTACACCAAATGGAACTGCTGAAGTAGATTGTGCTGGAGTATGTGGTGGAAACGCTGTACTTGATGGTTGTGATGTATGTAATGGTGATGCTGGTTTATCTCCTGGTTGTTGTGATAATGGTAATTGTTCACAACCAACTCCAAATTGTGTTAATTATTCTT
>TARA_R100001594_G_scaffold34352_4_pt1 | contig 14186 bp, 21 predicted proteins | sample TARA_R100001594 | Tara Oceans TARA_R100001594 (sample SAMEA2622752) | marine metagenome | biome: marine biome (ENVO:00000447); feature: marine epipelagic mixed layer (ENVO:xxxxxxxxx); material: "saline water (ENVO:00002010), including plankton (ENVO:xxxxxxxx)" | depth 150 m | reverse complement strand
CTCTCTGTTTGTTTTTGTAACCCAAGACGCGAAGCGTAAAAAATGTTTTTGTAACCCATTATGTACAAAAACAAAATTGTTTTTGTAACCTATAACTACAATCCAAACATATATAAGGGAACACCATATCCGACAAATATGGGTACTAGATGTAACATACGAATAACAGATGAACGAGATGAATTATGGTTTTACCGTCATTATGACGGTTATCCCGATATGATTATACCGGATTTGGCCCCGTTAATGGAAGCCTTGCAGAATGGTCATGTTCGCGATAATGTTGGCCAATTTAGCGGTTGGTTAATAGTAATCGGAAATAAGGATATGTGGAGCAATAGAAGCCTCCCAACAGGTAGAATGCGCGAGGGTGGTTATTCAGCATGGAAATGCGGAAACTATGAGCCAACAACAGGCAGACACGGAGACATAGACTTCCTTTATCATATCGACCTAGTTCAAAAAACTATGACGGTTTACAACGGATGGACCGGAGAAGAAGAAGATTTGGCTAAATTTTTTCCCCATGAAGTTATAGAGTGTTATCCCTATATCTCCTATCTTGATTTTGTAACCAACGAAAATTCTTATGGATATGAAGGTTGTAATTGGTCGTGATTTTGTAACCGTTTTTGTAACTCTCTCTCTTTAGTTTTTGTAACCAAAACTTTTTTTGTTTTTGTAACCGAATATTTCCTAGCACTGGCTACAAAAACAATTGTTTTTGTAACCCCATAACTTAACGAAACATATATAAGCGGAGGCTACATCTCACAAATATGGAGCATTACCGTAACCATATGGTATCGAACAGGAGATACCACAAAGAACGACGTTTGAACGCCAAGAAGCAGAAGAAAGCACTAGAGAAGGCCAAAGAGTCCACTCAAGTAGCCATGAAATTCGCATTCGCTACACGAAGCATATGCCTAAAATACGGCTACCGCTTAGAAAAGGAGGTTGAAGTTTAATGTGCGAAAAATGTAAAAACGACGATGGATTGAAAGAGCATTTGAGGATTAAAGATGAGTCACTAACTAACGGCTTGATTTATTGGTTCTGTCCCGATTGTGGTAGAATAGACAAACCATATCATGATAGATTCAATAAGTTAGGGTTCGGAGTATGGATATGGGGTTCGCCCGATTGGATGATTCATGATGAATGATTTTGTAACCCTTTCTCTGTATGTTTTTGTAACCGAGGGATAAATATGTTTTTCATTTTTGTTTTTGTAACCGGACTACTCATTCCAAACCATTATATACCCGCACCACTTCGTAGGGGTATGAGCGAACAACACGACGCACACGTTAGAACATGGAAGCAATTTTGGAATGAATACTTCAATAATATGATGGATGAAGAAATATCAGAAGAAGAAGAAAGGAAAATGATGGAAGCAGACCTAGCATTAGACCGCCACCTACAAAGAATAGAAGATTCTTACGGAGAGTATTGAAATGAGCAAACCATTGTTTTTTGTAACCCCCAACGCACCTAAAGGTCGGGCCTGTATTTGGACAGACAAAGCCCAACGCACTAGAGACGCACAAATCAAGGCACTAATCCCATTGGCCCATAATGGCAACGTAGAGGCCATGCAAGCCCTTCGACTTGTCCTTTGGACTAATGTAGTAGCGGGTGCAGTTTAAGTTTTTGTAACCAGAGGATAAATCACGACTATTATATACTGCCTACTACTAGGGTCAATCAAGAAGGGTGCGAATATGGATATAGAAGTAAAATATAACGGAAAGAGTTGGGAGCCGAGAGTAACAAAATACAAGGTAGTTATGGGTAACTTTCATGGCCGAATGGATAAACACAACGGCCAGTTCGTTCATCTTGATTTGTTTTTGAGTCTTGGGGAACAAGATTTGCAGGTTTATTATGGAAATATAGTCGCTAATAACAACAAAGAATTGAAGGAAATAATCGAGGAAAAGATAAGCGAGTTCAAGCCTTTTGTAACTAAGTTATATGAGTTTATGATGAACTTGTGATTTTGTAACCGGCGTTTTTGTAACCCTCTTTGTAACCGGTGTTTTTGTAACTCGTTTTCTTTTTTTTGTTTTTGTAACCCATGTTTTGTTAATCCTTGTGGGTACAAAAACATTTTTGTTTTTGTAACCCTAGTTATTTTTTTGCTCGCGCAACGGTTACAAAAGCGTTGTTGGGTTACAAAAACAATATTATTGGGTAATCGTTGGGTTTATATACGAACACCCTATCCGACAAACATGAACGTACGACTATCGAACGACAAAGGAATGACTGTCCATTACATCAAGGCCCGAAGGTTGCTTATCAGAACCAATAACGGCGTACGAGATGTGACGACATTAGACGACCAACAAGCCCACGCTTTTGAAACCTTAGTGCTTCAAAACCGCTTCAAGGGCTGCACTATTGAGGTATTAGCATGAACGAAAGAGCATACCACACGAATGAAATTATTGACTTGACCATTGAAAACGGCGGAGGCACTTGGCTAAGAGTAGGCATGGGTGTTTTTGTAACCCCGAATTCTAATGATAGGTATGTCTTAGCCGCTTATGATGGCGACGGCTTAGTTATCCCTAATTTCATGAGTCAACCAATTGATTTTGTAACCCAACTTGTTGATTGGTTTGCATCACAACAAAACAGCCGAATATACACAAACAGTGGTTTTTGTAACCAAGTTGTAAACGCTCATTTTGGAACTTGGGTTCGTGGTGATGATTTAGTGCTTGATATTGTGGAACTAGAAAATGATTTTGTAACCGCGATGGAAAAAGCGAGAGAGCGAAATCAAAATGCAATCTTTGACCTAGTAGAGATGAAAGAGGTTTTTGTAACCGAGGAGTAAATGCTTTTGTAACCGAGGTTTTTGTAACCTCTCTCTCTTTGTTTTTGTAACCAAGAGATTTGTGTTTTTGTAACCCGTTTGTTTTTGTAACTTAACGTCGTGGCCACAAAAACAAAATTGTTTTTGTAACCTAAACGATAATCGCTACCTTTATATACGCACACCCTATCCCGTAAACATGAACTACACAGATAACGAATACGGTTTCCATTGTGGAAACCCTGTATGTACACGAAATTGTTTTGCTTGTGCGAACCGCTTGACCATAATATATGGCCAATGGGTCGAAGTACCGGAGTTGATTTAAACATGAACAACAGACAACGATTGATAAATGAATTAAAGAAAGCAGACGGTAAAGCGTTTGATACCTTAAGAAAAGAATTCAAAGAGGCGAATAATGAACAAATGGTCGGCTTTATGGATTGGATGGAGCGCACTCAAGGCAAAGGTTACGCGGTGGCCATACTTGAAGAACTTGGGTATTTTGTAACGGAGGCGATTGAATGAAACACTCAAGGTTAATGGCTACATTGTTACATGAGTTTTTTGTAACCCTTGAAGATGATAACCCTCTCAAAGATTATATCACATTTCATGTTGAAGTATTTGGTATTGAATCGGCAGTTCTATTTTTACGAGAACGAGGATATGATGTTTGAGTTTTTGTAACCGCTTTTGTAACCGGAGAGCGGAACAATCTCTCTTTGTTTTTGTAACCCAAGGGGGTTCCCTTGTTTTTGTAACTCTCTTTTCCCCCTTCTTTTTTTCTCTCTCTCTTTGTTTTTGTAACCGAGCGGTCCCTTTGTTTTTGTAACCCTCTCTTTTTCTCTCTCTCTCTTAATGTGTATGTGTTTTTGTAACCCATGTTTTTGTAACCCAAGTTACAAAACAAAATTAATAACTCAACCTTGAAAAATTAATAATGTGTTTTTGTAACCCAATTTCAAAAAATCAAGGGGTTGAATAATTGGGTCCGATGGGTCCGAAAAATGGCCCCGAAACGTGAAAAAAAGGCCGTTTTTGTAACCAAGTTGATATAGAGTCACCCCCTCGGAGGGGGTACATGTCTACGACATTGAACACACAGAAGAACGGGGAACAGGCGAGCAGCCTATTGATTAAATTGCTCGCTTGGTTTATCGGAACTTTGCCCAAATCGGGTCAAGTACTGATATTGAACGCACTAGGTAAGGACACAAACAAGAACACCGACACCTATGATGAGTTGATGAGGGTTCTATACCTTGAACTCAAGAATAATACGAAGTGGATTATGAAAAAGGACATCGGGAATACTGAAACATGGTTTCATCAATTCCCCAATGCCTTCAATTATCTACCATTCGTTGAAGTCACTCGTCGTCATATGGTCCGTGTTTCGGGCTATGTTACAGGTCGTTCAAAGCAGGTCGAAACCGAGACACGCAGAGACAAAAACGGGGCAGAACTTCAAGACGGTTTGCGCCACTTTTGCGCTAATTGTGGATGGCTTTCATACATGGGATTGAATGCCGATGGGGTCCGCTATTGTTGCGGTTCCGTTGCTGAATTAATGACCCGTGACGTTGCCGTATCAGACCGATATGAGCCGGTTATTCGCATCCCTTGGCTTGTTGGTGCTACTTTGATTGATTGGAGTGTAAACCTAACAACATTGGGCGGCGACCCTGTGGGAGCAGTTATGCGAATTATGGACACCGTGAGGGTATGGAATCATGATGATATGATGACTTCAACACCTAAAAGACACCCGAATCATGGACCGGATAACGCACAACCCCACAAGGACAAAAACAAGCGCATCAAGGCCTTATTATGCCGAATTCCTGTGTTGAATGATATGGGTCAAACTGTGCCTATGTGGGTCAATTTACCGGCTATCAAGGGCGATATATTCCACCCAGTAGCACGAAGTTATCATGGATTAATTGATTCACAATTGAAGCGAATCGTTCAATATAACGAGATGCTAATGAGTCGCAGTCATTTGATTTCGATACTATCCGAGCAGACAAAAAGCCTCAAGGTTTCAAAGTTGGTTGATATTCCACAAGAAGTTCAAAACCACCTAAATCGTTACCCCAAGGCCCGAAACATCGACTTGAATGCAGTCGCTAGAGTTGAAGAAAAGAGAAGGAGTAGAGTGGTTGAAACCATATCTTGAGGGCTTCGGCCCTCCCCTTTCGGGGGTCAGTCTAGCGTTTCGGCGCTAGATTGGCCCCCTTTTTTTTATTTTTCAATCTCGATTGAAAATATTGACCATAACCCACCCTCAAAATTGCCGTTTCCTGTGCGTATAGATACCCTAGAATGCACGCAAACCCCTTCAAGCACAATATATACTACTGACCCCCTAAAGTGCGTTAAAACGCGTTCTAAGGGCATTTTTAGGCCTATTGCTCTCAGTGTAACGATTTTCTCTTTGTAATATATTCAACGCCAAAAATTAACAAAAATGCCCGTAGCCGTCTAGCCTAGCACCTTTCAAAAAATTTTACAAAAATTTTGAAACCAACTATCTATACCTGCGACGGATTACTCCACCTATGCCCAACTTTCCTTTGCGAGCAATACCTCTACTCTTATTACCGCCAATCCATTCGCCGCCCGATAAACTGCCCATCGCAACCGCCACATCTCCCTGCGGAATCTGCAACTGGTCAACGGCGTGTGCAAACGCCATAGCCGCGTCGTTATGCTTACCTAAGTCCACAATCAGTCCGTCGCGCCACGCGTGAGTCTCCAGTTCTTGAAACAGGATATTCACCTTACGTCGTGTTTTATCGTCGCCATATGGGAAAATTAACTTCTCGCGCTCAAACCAAACGCGCAACCTGTTCATCAAACCCTGCTTCAACACTCGATTGCTGACCCGGCTCTTACGGTAGTCCACCAAAGCACCCTTTTGAGCCAACAAACTTTCATACAGTTGTTGAAAGCCCACATCTTCTGCTGCTAGTGGCGCATTACCATAGCGTTTAATCATATCAATCAAAACATCAGCCTGTCTATCCGGTGGGAAATCGTTACGCCGCCACATATTTACAAAGTGGACAAAACCATCGCTATCCTGTCGGACCACAACTATTACCGAATAGTCCTGTCCTAAACCTTGTGCGGGGTCAAACCCAATAACATACCGAGAGTCGTGTATCTTTTCAACCTCAAGTATTCCTTCCATATTCAAGTTCTTACGCACAAGCATACGGGGATATACTGCTGCCTCATCATCAACAACCCGACATAGATATTCCTGTATGAAAGATAACTCTCCCATAGCCTGTTTTTGTTCTAGTAAGAAATCAATCGGCCTGTATTCCGGCCACAATTCTTGTACCGGATGGCTTTCGGGGTCTTGTTTCCATTCATCCCAATTTGTAATCGCAGACCAAGTACCGGATTTCCATGCGTCATTTTCTAACATCTCCGTATGGTACAAATCATTCATACTCATCGGCGTACCGACCACATAGATGCTAGTACCCGGACTTAGCATCGGTGTAACCTTCTTACGAAACCAATCACGGGTAACGCCCGGATTTAAGTCGCCCATATCGTCTAGTACGTCATCAAAAGCGATAGCCGCCGGATGTTCACCACGAATAGCCGACCCTACACTCGTAGCACGAATCCATGCGCCGTTAGTAAAGCGAAGTTCTAATTTGTTACCCCTGCGTGGGTCAAGATACCTACTAAGTTCGGGATGCCTCTTCATATCTTCTCGGATTTCTTCAAGACGACGAACCGCCAAATCTTTACTCGCAGAAAACAACCAAATGGTAAACGGCTTCTCACGCCATCGTTCAAAAAGACACTGATGCAATAACTTCACACGGAGAGTAGTAGATTTACTATGGTCCCGTGGTGCGATGATACAAACTCGGTGAACCTGCGCTCCTTCTCTTTTGCCGTACATATCCATCCATTCTCCAATGTGGTCGCCCCATGTGTAACCCAACCACTTATAGAAATATTCAATATCACTCTTACTACGAGCCATAGCGAAAGCAGAATTATTAGCCACACCAAATCACCTATCTAGGCCCAAGAGCCTTTTCACCACAATAAGGACATATACGTTTTAGTGCCTTTGCCCGTATCATTCTATCTGCGGCCCAACCACATGAGCGACAGACAACTGCTTCCCATTCCATTAGTATCTTCCTCCTAATTGAAATCTAACACAATCTTTAACACATTCAAAACAAACGCATCTGCCGTCAATCCACATTATTTCACGAAAATAAACACTACACAAAGCACACTGGAACCGTTCAAAATCCCTAGAGCCTCCCATTCTACTCATCTCGTACCACCCTCATATAGCCACAGTATATCCTTTTTCCATCTTTATAGACCATGCACTTAGTATCACAAAGCACCTTTTCTTTACCGCAATTATTACAGCGACGTAATTTAGATGTTTTACTCTTCATGTTCCATCACCGGAGCATACAAACTCCCAACTAATCCTTGTTCACAATCAATAATGTGGGCGCACAATCCGGGGCGTGAACGATACCCATGTCGCGCATGATACCTGTCTGCGCCCGCCAAACTTGGTAATTGAACTACAAAAGCACCGTTGTTTTCGGTCAAAGACCTATGATGCAAATGCCCGTGGAACCAAACGTGGTTTTCACAAAGCCCCCATTCTTTACGTTGTTCTTGAGCCATCAAACTAGGAAGTCTATCCGGCTTGATAGAATCACCATGCGTAAAGCCCAATAAATTCTCACGCCAAACTACATACTGTCGTGTACCAGCATTAATAACTACTTCAACATCATCTGCCCGTTCATACACCGCACTAAGATACATCATAAGTGCTAGGCTGCTCATACGGTCATGATTACCCGGCATAAATACAACCTGTACAGGTGCAACGGCTCTTAGCATCTCAATATGCTCACGGGCCATTTCGCAACCGCTCATCATAATTTGACCGGGACTACCAGCAACGTCTTGTGGAGTACCTTTTGTTGTTGTAGCAAAGTCGGTATCAATGTGGAACCAATCACTACCTGTTGGTACAATAATCTTTTCCGGCTGACCCGGCAACCTACCAATCAAATTCTGCGTCTTGGAAATCAAGCGGCTGCGAGCAATACCAAAGTCATAAGCCTCTCCTGTCTCATCTTCCCAACCGTATTTACCCCAATGGAAATCCGTAGGAGATATAACCGCAACATACTCACTGATAGGAGTTTCTAATTTAATTGGTTTGTATCGGGCCGAAAAATCAACGTCGGCTAAAAGATTACGGAACTCATTAAGTAAGTAATAATCTAACTCATTAAATGCCTCCGCATCCTTTTTCATTTGGCGCATCATTTTTGCTTCTGCCTTTTTCATAAAACCCATACGTTGCTTTTCAATAATATCTTCTATCATATCATCTACATCACGACTAAGCATATCTTCATCGGTATATGGGTCCATATCGTGCTTCCACATATGTATCTTAACATATTCAGAAATCCACTGGCGAGGAAATCCGAACTTTAGAGCCATTTGACTAATTGTGTAACCTTTACCAGTAAAGTCACTGTAAGCGTTTTTCATCAAACGGTGTGTATCACCATCTACTACTACCATGCCGCCAGTGCTTTTTAATGATGTAATGTATCTATCGTTGTGTTTATCATAATAATAATCTTCGCCACTAAGCCAACCATCTTCATCATCAAGAAACTCCGACGGTCTTGGTAATTCTTCAAGTGCGTTCTTTTTCATGTATCTTTTTATTGCGGTGCGCCAAGCCTCTGCGTTTTTACCACCTTCATCTATTTCTGCTAAAAATCTAGCAAATTCGGCGATATTATACCAGCCGTTGTTCACATATCTATCTAAGAGTTCGCGGATGTACTCTCCTCTAACGTGCCTCATAAAATCTAATGATTAGTGTTGCTTAATAAAGGGATGGGTTCAGTCTATTGTTTTTATTGTTTTTGCTACTTACTGAAAAAAATAATCAATAGACAGGGCCGCAAAATAACTAATTAATTTTTTTCTTCTTTAATGTGTTTAGGGTTCTTCCTAATTTTCTTAAACATCTTTGAAATAAAAAAACAATAAAAAAAACTAGCAGACGTAAAGCCATTAATTTTTTCAGAAGAAAATTGAAAGAATAAAAACAATTCATACAAACCTTGATACGAGGCAATAATAAATGGTTAATTGTGAAAATAAATGCTTTAGACCTTCCCGCATTGTGGAGTGCATTAAGAAACGACGAAGACTTTCAGATGTGTTACGACGAAGCGCAAACTGCTTGTTTAGATGTACCCGGATATGTAAATACAAGCCTAGTATTAGCCGCGATTTTTGCAGAAGCACTGTTTTTCATATTTTTGTTTATATCTACGCGGGTAATGTTAAAACATCGTAAAAAGTCTCGCAAAGATAATGGAGCCAAGCGAGGGCAGGGCCATAATAGAGAGGCTCGATAGCCTCCGAAATAGAATGGACCGACAGGATGGTAGAATAGGTGAAATCGTTGGCTATGTGCGCCAACCTTACGAAAATACAAGCCGATTAATGTCGCTTGAACTCAAAGTTGATGAGATACAAAAGGATATACAGGCTATCAAGGCCGGTCCAGTGTACTCACTAGACCGAGCAATTAACAAAAAAATCGCAAAAAGTGGCGGAATTCTCATGATTTTGCTAATTTTGGCTCAAAGTTTGGCGATGATTTAATAATCAACAGAAATAGTCGCTTTGTATGGTAGAGCGAAAGCCCCGTCGGTTTTCTTGGTTTAGACGGGCAGAAGCAGAAGAGAAACCACAGACGAGGGTTGGTACAAACACCCCACTTAGAGTTGCGGCAGGTATTCCCGACATCATGCGGGACACCGAAGTTTTACAAAAAGATAGTAACTTCGACAATGAGTTTGACTTGTACGACAAAATGATTAAACTAGACCCCGAACTCAACGGAGCAGTTCGCGCCGTAAGTCTAACTGCTAACAATTACGAGATAGATTACTCGCGTGGTAAAAACGGTACAATAAGAAATGCTATCGAAGAACTTGTACATAAAATTGATTTCGATGATTTCCTAATTAATGCTATGCGCTCACTTATGGTATATGGTAACGACATCAACAAATTGGTCGGTAAAGCAGGTCTAGGTATTACAGATGTACAAAGCCTTCCAGTGAAACAAATTACTATTGTTGATGAGCGCGGCGGTCTTGAATCATACTTCGTGGCCGATGAAGACTCTCCAATAATTCGCCCTGTAACATATATGTTACGCGAAGCAACTCTTTACGAACAAGCATTCCCTGTTGACGAAATACTACACATCCGTATTGACTACCGTTCCAATTGGTTCACAGATAACAAAGGTAGGCGCACTTACGGTGTATGGGGAGCATCCCGATTTACTTCCCTAAAACAACCAATTCGTGCAAAGTATAACACTATTAACAATCGCGTTTCACTAGAAGATGCGATGACCAAGCAATACATTACAATCGACCAGTCTGCTATTGAACATATACAAGACCCAATAGAGCAGAAGGAAAGATTACAGTATATTATTGACGAAGTTATTACTCTTTTCGATGGGCTGCGAGGCGACCAAATTCCAGTGCTTCCGCACTATGTACAATTGCACCATGTTGATTTAGAAAACACAATCCCTTCTTCATCAGACTTTTTAGACACCATTAACGCTGATATTGCGGCAGTTCTACAAGTTCCCCGTGTGGCTGCTGGTCAAGAACGAGGCTCAACCTTTGCTGCTACCTACAACGCTAACTTGTGGGCGGTCCAAGCAATTAGTAGGCTACAAAAGATTCTCGGAGAGGCAGTACATCGCCTCTTTTCCACCCATCTTGAATTATCGGGCATACCGCACAGTATGGCGGACATTCCCCCGATTAGATTTGAGGCTATGAACGAAGAGTCCCCTCTTGCTATGATGCAACGCGCAGTTATGGGCTACAATGCTGGCGTTATTACGCTAAACCAAGCATTAGATATGGTAAACCTCCCATTGGCCGGTGCAGAAGGTGAAGAAAGAAAGGAATCTTCAAACGACACTCCCGACATAGGTGACTTGCCTAGAGAGGATTCTCAAGAGGGCGCGTCGGATTTGGTAGAAGATGAGTAAGAAAAATGGTAGGTCGTTTAACGACAAGATGATAGCGCGTACCGTCTTACCAGTAATCTATTTATGGATGGCTTCTGCTGGCGCAGTTGTCGCTATGGGTATTTACGCTCCCGACGTAGTTCTAACTAATCTTGACGGCTTTATCGCTCTTATTGCTATTATTGGCGGTGTGGCCGCTCCAGCATTTAACACGCTTATGCGTATGTGGGAATCAGAACAGGCAGCAGAAGTCGCTGAAATACCAGCAGACTTTGAGCATGAAAGAGAAAGAGAAGTTGACCAACATCAACATACAATGATAGTAGAAAAACATGAGGCAGGTGTGAAGAGTGGCGGAAAATCCTGACGATTTCGATATGCTAGTCCGTAAGGCTAAAACTCTTGCAGAAGCCACTGGTCGTTCCGAAGAGGATGTTCTAGCGGACCTAATGGATGACGGTGTGCTTAATGAATCCAATAAAGAAAAGCGCGACCTTGTTTCTGAATTGAAAGAGGCGGCAGAACTCATTAACACTGTACAGGCAATTAATAGAGAAGTATCAGATAATAAGGTTCTAAATGGTAACGGTAACTCTACTAACGTAGAAATAGAAACTACGCTAGAAGGCGACATAGTGGACCGGGCTATCGAATCCGTACAACGTAAGGCCGAAAACATTAAGAAAATACTAATATTAATTTCTCCTATTTTCTTATTATTAGGCGGTGGTAGCCTAGAAATGTTTGGTGTTACAGACTTTACTGGTAACGATGATGATTATGATGATACTTACTACGAAGTTTGGGGATGCACTGATTACGAGGCAGAAAATTACGATGAGTATGCGAACATGGATGACGGCTCATGTTATTATCCTACTTATGGTTGTACCAATGATGCTGCGCCCAATTATGACCCCGAAGCCGATATAGATGATGGCTCATGCGAACCAAATCCCCCTCCACCAAGACCCGGTTGTACAGACCCCGAAGCCGAAAACTATGATGAAGAGGCACAGGAGGATGACGGCTCTTGTACCTACGAAGAACCCGAACCTATCTACGGATGTACTGATTCCGAAGCAAATAACTACGATGCAGAAGCAGGAGAAGATGATGGGTCATGTGAATATGATGAGCCGGAACCCGAACCCGAACCGGAGCCGGAAAACAACTGTACTGTTGAAATAACCAATCATTATCGAGGTCATGTGGCCGAAGATGATGAACAAGATGCAATCCTAATAGCATTCCGTATTGTACCGAATGATTGCGAAGGTGAAACAATTGAGGTTGATATTGATATGCACCCTCCCGGCGAAGATGATGAAGTGGACTACCATCAGTATGTAACTGTAAGTGGTAATGAATCAACTGATGTCTCACATACCTTTGATAATGTTGCTTCGGGCGTTTGGGTTCCTAGAATTACTGCGGCACTTGATAACGAACCGGTTGAGGTAATTTGGATGTGGTCAATTGAAGTCGAAGAAGAAACTTGTGAAATTAATCTATTTGCTATTAACATAGGAACAAACAATACTTCGGCAGTTGTCTTTTATGACCTTGATTGCGGCACAGAACCCAATCAATTAGATGGTTATAATGTAACTGTTCAGTTTCTTGTGTATAATGTGAACTCAACGAATAGTAGTGAACTCCCTATTAAGTATAATACAACAGAACATTACATACAAGGATATGCAGATGACCCGCGTATGTTACGCTTAACTAATTTCACTAGCAACAATACAACTGCGTATGACTTTTATTGGTATGCTTCTTGGGAAAATGCTGACGGCGAATGGGAATTTGTTGAACGAATGTGGCTAAATAGAGAGTTAAGTGCTTGAGGTGGGAAATGTTCGACATATTACAAGAAGTCGAACTAAAAGAACGGCTAGAAAACTTTCAAAGTTCCACAGACAAAGGTTATCCCGAATCCGTAACTCCTCTTACATACTATACAAAAAAAGAAAATGATAAAATTTTAGCATACTCTTCTTTTTCTGATATGGGTGATTTTTACTTTGTAGGCAATACCTATGTTATGCCTCACAGTAGAGGTCAAGGAATATACGGCAGACTATTAACTAGCAGAAACAAGCATCTATCCGATAAACCTAAAGTTACTCTTGTAAATCCTATTGAGGGTACAGATATACAAATACTAAAAAACCAAGTGGCTAAACAAGGAGGCGTAGAAGTTACTTGTTATGAACAAGTAGCAGATATAATGAGCCAAGACCTTTACAAAACACTATGTTGTTTGCCGGTTTACATATACAGGTGATACCATGCCGACACCTAAAGAAAATGAATCAAAAGATGATTTTTTGGACCGTTGCATGGCTGACTCCAAAATGAATGAAGAGTTTCCTAATAATGACCAAAGGTTTGCTGTATGTAATAATTATGCTGATAAAACGGCAGAAGAAGAATATGAGGATTGGGGAGAAACCGCTACTGCGGCAGAATACAAAGGTCGTAGTGTAACACTTAACAAGCCATTCCGAACACCAAACGAAAGTAAAAAGTTTGGAGTGTATGTAAAAAACTCTAGTGGTCGCGTAATTATTGTAAGATTTGGCGACCCTAATATGGAAATAAAACGAGATGACCCAAAACGACGTAAAGCATTTCGTGACCGACACAACTGCGATACTGCAACAGATAAGACTACTCCTAGATATTGGTCATGTCGTCAATGGCGTGGCGGTAAAAAGGTAGAGGCCGAAGAGTTGAATAATCACTCAGAAGATTTGGTTGCTATGGAGTGCGGTTGTGGTTGTGATGGTAATGGCCAAGATGTAGAAGCAGAAATGCTTTATTGTGAAGGTTGTGCAGCACAAACAGAATGTGCTGAAAAAGGACAATGTGTAAATAACGCAGAAGCGGCTGAACCAACTCCTAGCCCCGATGAAACTCACGCAGAATATATGACTCGTTGTATGGCTATGGGTTATAGTAACGAAGAATGTATGATAGCGCACGAAGGTCACAAATTCAAAGACCAAGATGAGCCACATGATAAGTCTGACCACGAAGCAAAACACAAAAAAGACCATGACTACGGTTATGCAGAAGAAATTTCAGTTACTATTGATTTAGAAGTTTCAGATGTTGTTGCGGTAGTAGAGGCTACTACAAAGCAAACTATTATAGAAATTCGTGGGGTTGCTTTCCACGAAGGTATGAATAAGAATAATTGGTCCCTTACCCGTG
>TARA_R100001594_G_scaffold32413_1_pt1 | contig 14201 bp, 7 predicted proteins | sample TARA_R100001594 | Tara Oceans TARA_R100001594 (sample SAMEA2622752) | marine metagenome | biome: marine biome (ENVO:00000447); feature: marine epipelagic mixed layer (ENVO:xxxxxxxxx); material: "saline water (ENVO:00002010), including plankton (ENVO:xxxxxxxx)" | depth 150 m | reverse complement strand
ATATTTGACTTTGCCGATCCATCCGTAACAGACAAAACACGTCTAATTAGAGTTCCTAATACATTAAATACTAAGTCTAACTTATGGAAAGTTCAGGTTAATATTTCAGGAAATATAAAAGATATTATGGAATATGCAACTATAGCTAGAGATATTAAAGAACTAGACCATGAATGTGACCCTGTCTTTGATGTATTAAAGAGAAAGGCTAAGCCTACTTCAGAATATCAAAAGGTATCCTTAGGTAGGCAGCCTGATCCAGTAAACTTTCCTTGCATACAAACTATGTTAGAAGGTACTGGACAAGGTCAAAGACATCAAGTAGCATTGAGACTTTCTGCGCACTTTAGATGGTTGTATCCTGAAGATGTTGTAAGGAATGTAATGGAAACTTGGAGAAAACAAGTAGATAATCCTGACCATCCTTTTACAGAAAAAGAAATGAATGGAATTATAACTAATTGCTATACTGGACATGATGGTGCAGGTTATAGATATGGTTGTAGTGATGTAATTATGGATGAGTATTGTAAGAATACTTGTAAACTTTACAAATCTAAGAAGTCTCAGACTATGATGGATGCTAAGACTATGGAGGCAGAGTTCATAGATTTCTTAGCTAATAATAGAGAACCTTTAAACTTGGGTGCTTTATATGGTCAAGACTTTCCAATTTACCCAGGCGAGGTAGTAATTGTACAAGCTCCTCCAAAGTCAATGAAGACAATGCTGCTTCAAAACTGGGTTAATTCATTCAAGAGACCTACATACTTTATTGAAATGGAAATGAGTCCAAGACAAATATGGTCACGTTTCTGTATGATAGAGATGGGTTGGAATGATGAACAGCTTAAAGAACATTATATTCAAATGCAGGAAGATATGGCTAATAAATTTAATTGGTTAACTGTAGAATATGGTTCTTGTTATCCTAGTGAGTTAGAGAAAAGACTATCATTGCTTGCAACTAAGCCTGAGATAGTTGTTGTGGATCATATGGGATTGTTAAGGTCTAAACAAAAAGATAATAACATGAAAGTAGAAGAAGCATCTCAAGCTCTTATGGAACTAGCAGTTCAACATAAAGTCATTGTATTTGCTGTATCTGAAATAACTAAGAATGCTTTCCATGAAGGTATGAATCTAGCTTCAGCTAGAGGTTCATTCAGAATAGCATATAATGCAAATAAAGTATTGTCTGTCACTCCATTTAAGAATGAAGACAATGTCATAAGATCTCTACAGGTAGAATCAACTGCCAATAGAGAAAAGGAATGGTTGAATATTAACCTTCCTATAACAGGAGTTCAAATCCGATGATTATAATGGGGGCAATAACTGGTCCTGTAAGTCCTGAAACAGAGGAATGAAGGCAAAGGAATATGTGAGTCCCCATTGTATAAATTGTAAGTATTTAGATGAAGATAAATGTACTTACTTTAAGAGATTTAGGATATCTGAACCTAAAAAAATCCCTTGGAATATTGAAGAAAAAGGTTGTAAAGTCTACATGCCAAAATGGACTAAGGAGAACCCATTACTAGACTATATATTAGATTTATTTAAATGATATTAAATTTCTATATAATAGCTACATTTCTTACTATATCTGATGAGATATGGAATATTAACAATCCTAGAAGATACTCATACAATAAATATTACCTAGTTCACTGGGAGGAGAAAGATTTTTATAGTGTGAAAATAAGAGATGAATGGGTCCTTAGAAAATACAGAAAAACAGATAACAACATAAAAAGAAGAGTGCGGAACAAATACTGGGAGAAACGGAATGACCGATCCAAGAGAAGAAATTAGAGTCAGATATCCTAAAACTATAAAGGAATTTGAAACTATACAGAAAGAAATGTTATATTTATTCTGTGAAAAACAACTTGACTATGGACCTACTAATATAGGAATGGGTAAAAGTAAAGTTAAAACTGATGAAGATGTAAGACTTTCATCTATGGGTTTAGGAACTAGATTAAATGATAAAATATCTAGGTTTTTAAATCTAGCAATGGAAAATAAAAAACCAAACAACGAAAGTATTGATGATACACTCATTGATATAGCTAACTATGCTGTGATGGCATTAATCGTAAGGAGTAAATTATGGGGACAGTAAAAACCAAAGGTGATAAAGTAGTTTTTGAAGATATAGATAAAGAGATAAAAGAAGCTAAAAAAGTTAAGAAAACTAAAGAAAAACCTAAAGAAGTTAAGTCAAACGAAACTAATCTAGAAGATGACTTGAATAAATTAGGAAATTGGGTTGCTGATATGGATTTGCAAGTTAGAGAAATGGATAAACTTTTAACTAGAGTAGCTACAAGATTGGGTATGAAATGAGTAAAAGAAAAAAAGTAACTTATAATGAACTTATGGAACGTAATGACTTTCTTCTTAGTAGGTTAATGGAGATGGAACGTGCTGTAAATTATACTCATACATTAGTAATATCTTATATAGATTGTAATGGAGACCAAGAAAAACTCAAAAACCACTTAAAGGAGATTGAAGATGGACAAGCAAACGGAAGTAGCTCTAAAACAAATAGAGCTGATAAATCAGGAGATAATAAAACTGTCAGCAAGAGTAGCAGCTCTAGAAAGTCAAATTCTAAAACAGCAAACAAAAATAAAGCCACTGACAACAAATCCATCAGTAAGTAGAATTATAAAAGAAGCTGATAATGCTATGGAAAGATTAGGTAATAGAAGATGAAAGCAAAATCAGCTAAAGCAAAGGGTAGAAAATTACAAAATAAAGTAGTTGAAGAACTTAGAAAAGCGTATCCTGAGCTTGAAGATGATGATATTAAAGCACAAATAATGGGAGTTTCTGGTGAGGACATTGTGTTATCTCCCTTAGCCAAACGCCTCATAGGGCTCTCATTTGAGTGCAAAAATCAAGAAAGATTAAACTTGTGGGACTCTCTCTCACAAGCCGAAACAAATTGCGAAGATCGTACGCCTGTGCTTGTTTTTAAGCGTAACAGGAGCAAGACGTATGCAGCAATACCATTCGAATTTTTAATAAAACTACTATCAGTTAACTAAATACCAAAACAGAAAGGAACTAATGGATAAGTCAATAACAATGTACTTAGAGGTAGTCTTACGTCTAATTAAAAATAGTACAGAAAAAGAAGAGTCTTTAGAAGGACTAGTAATGCAACTAGCTATCTTAGAAAAAATTAGAGATGTATTAAATAATACAATATCTAAATTAGAAATATATATAGGGAAGTATGCTAGTAATTACAAAAGCAACTAAACACTTTAGAGGGGAGGGGGATTATTATCTCCCTTTCTTCTGCAATTCTTCAATCAAAGCAAATAGTTCTGGAGATGTAGCTTCCTGGAATTTCTTTTGTTTTTCTTTAGCTTCTTTAGTAGGATATAAACCTAATTCAGATTGTATAACCCATCCAATATTTCCTCTTTGAAGTTGAGGTAGATGTCTATATACTCCTCTATTAATAGCAGGATTTAAAAATTGAATAGCTTGAGACAAACGATCGTCATTATACTTTTCATTAGTGTCTTTTAATCCAGCTATATAAGCTAGCATACTATCATCATCCATATTTATCAGGTCAAACATCATACCTAGATTGATAATATCAGAATAAACTGGGAAACCTATGCTACCTATAATAGGACCTTTACCGTAGAAAGCTTTTTCAGCGGCTTCTTCATCTCCTGTGAGTCCTATAGCTAATTTTTTAATTTTTTCACTTGTATCATGCTCTAAAATATTACCAAACTCTACACCTGTTAATGCAGTAGCAGCCATAGGTGCCATGAAATATGCTAATCCTAATCGCATACCTCTCCAGACATTATGTCCATTTAAATCACCAGCCAATACATCATTCTTAGCTTTGCTTAGATACTCCATATTTCTTTCAGCAAATTTAAAAGCATAATGCTGAAACTGACCAACAACTTGCCCTGTCTTAGTTCTAAGTCCCTTAGCTTTACTAAATGCATTATAATCAAAGTGTAATGCAACGGTCATATTAGTAGCATATTCCTTAGCGTATGCCAATCTTCTACTTTTAACATATGCTTCTATTTGTTTTGTTGTGGGAGCAGGATCTCCTTTATCGGATTTAATTTTTTGAAGTCTAGTTTTCATAGATTCTGCAAAATCAGCTCCAGATAATTCATCTTTCATTTTAGAATATGCTATTCCAAATGTTAATTTTCTATTAAAATTTTCAACTCCAGCCATCATAAAACCAGCTTTACCAGCTAAAGTAGAAACAGCTCCAGATGCTTTAGCTAATTTAGTAATCTCAACAAATTCATATTTCTTGGTTACATCATTATATTTAACTGATGTTGCTAAGCTAGGATTTGTACCTAATACTTCTTGCAATTCAGGAGCAGTATCTTTAAACAATAAACCCTTTTCTTGCATTATACTTTCTAATTCTTTCTTAGCAGATGGGTCTCTATATGCTTTTCTATAATGATTTATTTGATGAGGAGTAAACTGAACAAGATTAAGCATACTTTGACTGACGTTTCTTACAGCAGAACGTGGATTAAAGCCTATTTTAGATATAAACTCAAAACCTAGTATTGTACGCATCATATTATTTAATGCAGGATTTTTTATATTATCATATCCAGTAGCTGATCTATGTAAGTCATGAACAAAATTAACAACCTCATCACCATATCCACTACTATCTTTGCCTAATTTATACATGCTTTCCATAGAGTTTAAAACGTTTGATGTAGCTTCATTAATACTATTAATATAATTAAATCTATTTACATTTTCTGCATATTGAGCCAATACCTGAGGTAAATTGTGTGAATAACTTTGATTATCAACATCTGACATTTGTGGTTTAGTATGACCTGATATATATCCATTTACATTATCAATAGCTTCATTTAAAGAAAGATTCTTTCTCATATATTTATTAGAAGCGATTACCATATCATCCAATTTAGCCATCAATCCATCCATAAAATCAATAGATAGGTCTCTAGTAAAGTGAGGATAGTATCCTTTTTTATTATCTGGCATTAACTTTTCTTCTAGTCTTGTTCTAAGATTCTTAATCTGGTCAGCTGTCTTTCCTGTCTGTCCATGCATAACTGTATTTATATATCTATCTACACCATCTCTTAAGTTAAAATATAATTGGTCAGTAAATTCAACATATCTACTTAATGCTTTTTGCATATCATTACTTATCACATTTCCATTAGCATCTTTTATCTTTGCAAAATCAGCTTCACTGAAAAATGCCTTTGCTCTTTTTTTCTTAACTGTCCATTTCATATCAGGATTGGCTTTTAATTTTTCATCTATTAATTTAGGAAGAGCATTTTCAATATAACCTACAAATTCAGCATATACACTTAATTCACTATCTCTAAATAACACAGCTTCATCTTTTAACAGCTGCTTTAGCTTGATTTCAGCATCTTTACTGCCATTCTTGACGTCTACTATGGTTCGCTTAATATCCATCTCTAATTCGTCTAATTTAGCCCTGGCACTTGTTCGAGTAATTTTCTTACCAGTCTGAGACAAAGAAGAAGATACTAAACCTCTTGTTTTCATTTCTCTACCCAACAAGCCTAATATATCAGTTTGCATTACTTTACCTGTAGATTGTTGACCTGTATAATAATGAGAAGATTGTATATACTTATCTAATAACTTAGATATTTTAGGATCTCTTTTTGCAAATGCTTCTGGAGTGTACATTAAACTTGCAAATTTATTGGAAAAAGTTCCATCCTTAGCTGACTTAACCAATCTATCTAACCTATTTTGAAAACCTTTTAAATCACCTACTGAAAGTTCTTTACTAAATTGCAGAGTTTCTAAAGGTCTTTTAAATTCACTCCTAACAAGATTATAAAATGCTTCATCTGCATCTAATATAGTATTATTAATATCTTTATTATTAACAAATTTATCATACATTTTACTTAATTCACCCATATGAAGAGCAGTTGTGCAATCAGGTCTTCCAACACTTCCAGACATTAAGAGCCTCCTATACTACATTCTTTTAATACATCAAATATTTTACCTGCTTTTCTATCTGATGGAGATTCATCTACTATAGTTCTAGCTTGTTTACTAAATTCTTTTATACTAGAAATATCATATTTACTACTACGTTTAGCAAAATCAAGAGATATACCTTTAAAGTATTTATCTCCCCCTAATAAATGGTAAATAGGATTATTGCGTAATTCAGGTGTTGCTCTATTCTTATCAAATTTCCAGAAATTACCATCATGGTCTGCAAATCCTGTAATCTTTTTAGATGCAAACTCATGTATGTCTTGATCCATTTTAGAAACCATAGATAAATAGGATATAGGGTCTACATGTTGAGTTGATAATAAATGTTGTTGCATAATACTTCTTTGTCCTAAATATTCTTCAAACTCTTTACCTTTACCCTGCACATCGAAGAAATCTCTATAAAATCCCATACTATAATCATCTTGTATTTTAAAAGGATCTGCGTTGCCACCTGTATCCTTTCTCCATTTAAAGTCTCTGAAGCTATTAAAAGAGTCCTGCATCCCTTTATTGAATTTAGGGAATTTAACACCATCAGAAAAAACATGTAAATCCTCAGATATTTTCATTGCATCAGGATTAATAAGTCTATGATTTTTATTAAAATAACCCCTATAAAAACTAGAAATATGCCCCATAACTTTTAAGGCATTTGCATATTCAACTTCACCTGCATTTTTAGCCATAAACTTCATTATTCTTTCAAACCTAGCGTTTCTTTTATGACTCACAGCATGAGCTTTGCCATTAAATATACCAACAGCATTTTGCTTATAAGGCATAGCATAATGAAATAAAAATGAGAACCCGTGCTTTTCTACACCTTCCTTCAACTTACCATCAACTATTTCAAAAAAAGTAGAGCTGTCTGGAATGTTCTTTAAGTAATCTCTCATATCTTGACTAAGTGCTGTTCTATTTCCAAAACGCAAAGTCTCACTTAAATTTTGATTATCACCCCAATATCTTGCTTCAAACTTCTGCAGTTCAGATACTTCAGTCTTCATACCTGCACCACCATGATTATGCCTAATAGCTTCTTCTAAAGTATAAAGAACTGCTGTGTCATCTTTTAATTGCTGGCTACTATCTATATCTAATATTTGAACATATGCATCTTTTAAATCTTTAGCACTTTTAGACCTAGTATAAGACTTAGGAAGCATGCCTTCTAACTGATGTTCCAATTCTCTCTGAGCCTTATTATTAACATCATGCAATTCTTTCTTTCGTTTTTGAGATACATTTAAACGTTCAATGAAACCATATTTCTTTTTTAAGAATCTTAATTGAGATACTTTCTTATTTATATTTTTAGTAAAATCTAATATCTGTGATGTGAAACCGTCATAGTCTTCATCATGTGCTACTCTTTGGAATAAATCATCTAATTGTCGAATCTCATTACCTGCTAAGCCTGAATAAGAACGTGCACCCATTGGATCTTTGTCCCATATATTCCACATCAATCTATCATATACATTACCATGTTTTCCTTTAGCAGACTCTTCTAGCTTAATTCTAAAACTCTCACTAAATGGACTTTTTTGAGGGAAACTAATAGCATTTCCATTCTTATCTTTTCTATCACTTTCTCTGGCGTTAAAATATTCACGCAATGTACGCCTATCTGTATCAGTATATTTCTTTTTGTCTCGAAATTTAGCTGCTAATTTATAATACATCTTCTTATGGTCAGCTGCATAAGTAAAATAATCATCAGCATAATTTATAATATCGTCATAACTAGGTTTTTTACCTACTCCTGTATTATCATATATATTGGTAGATAAACTTAAAAGCTTACCATATTGATTTAAATGATATAGAATCATTTCTTTTTCAACTGTATCTAATGGAATTTCCTCACCTGTCCTTTTATCCCACTTTCTAAACAATGGTATTCTCTCAGGGTTACCACCATTCCTCAAGTCATCCATATACTGATTTCTATTAAAACCAATATTGGAGTCTTTTTCTATTAATTCTCTAGGTTTAGTATTTAAGGGGAATATATATTCAGACCTCCAATTTCCCATTATATCAATAAGACTGCCATCTACACCACTTCCTGCATCAATAATACCTTGAGTTTCAAGTACTGTCCTATGCCACCAATCTTTATTATCATAATCCATTTTAATAGCAAAATTATCACTATCAATTAAATTGTACAATCCAGTATCTTTATCCTTCTCACCTAAATTATCTTTTAACCAATTTAAACTTCTTTGTAGCTTTTGAACTACCCCTATACCTGACTTTAAAGTTCCAGTATTGGATATATGTGTATGCCAGGCAGCGTTTACAGCTTCATCATGACCTGTTAATGCAAGATTAGGAATACTACCTGCAAATTTTGAAGGATCTATGCCCTGTATAAAGTTATGTTGAGCTTCTTGTATATGTTTAAATACATTTTTAGAATGTCTAAAATAATAATCATTCTTATCTACATCATAATCACCTTCAAATATATTAAGAACATCTAATTCATTTACTATCATAGAGTTTCCATAAGATTCATCCATAAAGCCTTTTAGTCCCATAATAGTCATATCAGTAGGTCGTGTCCTAGGATATCTATTTGTAACTATAGCCACTTGGTATTTATCTTTAGGAAACATCGTGCTTAATGTCTCATGTAGACTGCCCAAAGACCATTGATCAATTTGTTGAACAGTAAAATATTCGCCAAATACGTCTTCTAATTCTAATATCTTATTAGTTTTTCTATCTAATATTCTGACTCTATTATCTTCATTGGCTTTCAGTGATAGCATTTCATCAGCTTCATGTTTTGGTAGCATAATCTCACCATACTGCTTTAGTTCGCCATCTTTATATATAGTAGGTCTAACTTTATTATTTGAATCTACAGACTGTATTAAGACTGCCTTACCACCTACTCTTTGTCCATTAATAATAGCTGATTGATTAACTACAGGATCTACTAACTTTCTATAGAATTGAGACATAATCATCTTTTGTCCTAAATCAATAGGGTCACCATACTGTGAATATCTAATAGCTCCTGCTAAATTTTGAGAACCTATTCCTGTTTCCATCATTGATTCTACAGATTGGTCTTGAGCAAAACCTTGCTGGAAAAATGCTCTTCTTCTCAAAGGATTTTCATACAACTCTTTCATTTCATCCATAGCTAGATTTAATTTCTTGCTATACAATTCTCCAAAAATAGCATCAGCTTCATTACTACTTAAATAGTTATATGCCTGTATGGAAAACTTAGCCATATCTTTATCTTTAACTCTATCCTGTTTAATACCTATAGATTCTAATGGAATAGTTCTAATAGCATCTGAATCTAGTCTTAAGTCAGAAAGCTCACTATCCTTAGCATCTATAGTCTTCCAGTTATCTCCCATTACTTTAGAAGCACTCTTAGTAGTAAGAATATCAAGCTTATTATTATTAAAGAAGTTATCTAACTTTGTATCATATACAAATACAGTTTTACCAAACAATAGTGCATCTTCATTAGAACTTATTACAGGTTTAAATAATTCAGTACCTTCATTAGAATTTCTACTAAAAGCTATTTTCAAATAATCCATATAGTCTTTAGAGATATATGTTATACTATCGTAAGCACTTTCATCTCCTCTGGAGAATAAATCATTTTTAATAAATGCTTTAACTTCATCTTCATTCTTAAATGTACCATCTCTAAGCAAAGTCTGTATAACGCTAGTATTTTTTTTATCATCCCATATAGCTACTCTAGCTTTACCTCTACTATGAAAAGCATCGACTAATGATTTTTCTTTATTGGTAACAGCCATATGTGTTGCTATATTTCTATCTAATCTTTTAAAATTAGGAGTATGCATTAGATTAAATCTACTTCCCAATTTAGCTAAATCATCTACCTGACCTTTCATTGCCTGAATAAACTTAGTAGCATCATTTTTGCTAGATAACAATTTTTCAAACAGCAGGTCTCTCATTGCTACTTCATGAGAAGCTGATTTAACTGTAGGATTAGTATCCATTTTTTTAAGTCTATCTAACCCTTCATTATAAAGCTGGTCTCCTAAAGAATTTTTATGGCGATTCAGCATGGATTCATATGCATCTCTTATTTTAACCAAATCTTTTTTAGGAATAGCTATAGGGTCTAAGCTTCCAGCTATTCTAAACATAGCCAATCCACCATCAAATTGAAGCTTATCAACTTCTTCACTGCTAAACTTTTTCTTTACATCTAATCCATTCAATCCATTTAAAGTATCTCTAAACTTTACTCGTTCAGATTGAAGCATTCTTTTATCTTCAGCACTTAAATGATTTGAATCTCCTTGAAATATACTATATGATTTTCTAGAAATACCTCGACTATCTACAATCATATTCTCTGCACTACCAGATAAGAAGAAATAATTAATACCTAAATCTCCACCATCACCAAAGATAGTTTCCATAGTATGCATAAATGGAGTTTTCTGCATAGTTCTATAAGCTCCAGTCACATTTCCATTTTTAAATGAAAGGACTACCTTCTTTGATGAATTGCTTCTACTAGACATAATAGATCCAGCATGATCTAAATATTCTTTATACTCTCTTAGATGATTAATATCTCCTAAATTTAAATCTTGATATCGAATTTCTTCGCCCTGTATGTTAAATTTTATATTATTTAATTTAGCAAATCCCTCCAATGGATTATTGCCCTGTAAACTTAATGAAGCAGCAGTATCTAAGTATATATTCTGGCTATCAATATCTAAATTATCAGTAACATAACGCTTGAAAAATTGGTCTTGAGTTAAGCTATTCTTTGTATCTATTGGCTTTTCATTTAGTCTATTGAAAAGCTCATTCATATTTTCATTTTCTCTATTTAACAATGCCTCAACGTCATCAAATGCAGTTCCATACTCTTCCATCTTAGCTTTCATATCTGCTATTAAATCTTTGGTAATTGCATCTTCATCAAATTTCCACTGAGTTAGATTATTAGTTCCTTCTTTCTTTAATACTTTAGCCTGAACAAGCATCTTCTTTAATAACAATGCATGACTACCATTAGTATTAGCAAAAACACGCATTTGCTCAGTGAAAGTTCCATAGTTTTGTCTTAATGAGTTTAACATATCACTAAGAACTTTATTCGCACTGCCTTCAATATCTCTCATCACACTAGACAGTTCAGCATCTATAGTAAAAATAACATTATCATCAACATGTTGTTTAGCTTCTCCAAGAGATATTACATTACCTTTTGCAGTTGTTCCTCGCTGAACCATTCCATCTATATAAGAATTATATGTTTCTGCAGAAGCTCTTACATTGTCAGGCATCATATCGTTTATTTCTATCTTACTTACAACATAACCTTGCCCTGCATCTTTACTAAACTCAGCAAGTCCTGCTATTTCATTATCCATGAGAGAAGTGATGAAGTTTATATCATTAATATTAAGTTCAGAGCCTTCTATATTTTTACGATTAATATAATCAACAACATAATTATTCCACTGATCCATAACAAATGCATCAGTTCTCATTCCTTGACCTTTCAAAAATCCTTCTAAAGCTAATATATCTGAAACTTTAACTTTAGTAGGTTCTGTAGGCTTAACTCTAGAATATTGACCTTTTGCCCCTAACAATGATATTACATTGCCTAAGATTCTTCTTAAGTGAGCTTCATTCTTAGGAGGTTCCCCGTCTTTAGTTTCAATAGCTATATTTTCTTTATTGGGACTATTGACCATAGACATAGTTAGGTCATCATTTAATTTTAAAATACCAGCTTTATCTAAGTGCATTCTTAATTCATCGTGCCCTGCTTCTCCCTGAGAAACTAAAGTAGATATTTTATCTGCAGCTTTCTTAGCATTATTAGTATGCATTAACCATATAACATCTTCTAAATGGTCTTTAGCATTAAATACAAAGTCACCTTTAGAACCCATTGCAATATTTATTCCTGTCTCAAATTCATCTATAATTGACTTTAAGGAATCGAATGAATCTTTATCATTTAATAACTGTTCTTTAGTAGGCTCTTCTAGTTTTAATCTAGCAATACCACCATCATTCCCTAAGCCTTCAATGATATTATTAGCTTTTTTAACATAGCTATGTACTGCATCTACAGCTTCTTGCCCTGTTAATCCATCAACTATTTTACCTTGTCTAGCTAGATCTAAGAACAATGCTTCATCGCTAGGCATAATTTTTTTAGGGAAACTACCCATACTAGCATCATTGATATTTAATTTCGTAGTATCTATATTAAGACCTGGAATCTTGGCTATCTTATCTAAAGCTGTAACCATTCCTCTTTCAAACAAATCAGAAGATTGTTGAGCAATACCATCAAAAACTTGGAATGCTTCTTGTGAATTTGTTATAGGCTTATCACCAAGTTGCTCCCACTTTAAGTCTTTAATTAAATTCTGCAAGGTATCTGCATCTTTAGTAGAGATTCTATCTAATGGTTTTATAAATTTCTTTTGTCCACCAAGTAGTTGATAGAAAGATTTAAATACATCATATCCACCTCTATTAGCTTCAGCAGCAAGAACGCTTTCACCTACAATCCCCATTTCACTTTGTTCATAAGAATCAGTAATAATTCCAAGCTCTTCTGCTTTATCTCTAAAGTTCCTAATGTTTTCATTGACTTCAACAGGATTGTTATATGCAGCCAGATATGGATTAAAAGTAGGTATATCATTGACTAGATTTCTAGTGTCTACATTTAATACCGAAAGATTTTTACGAATTGTATTAGTTCTAGTATACATATCTTGAACTCTAGCCATGCCTCTTCTATTTACCCATCCACCAATAAGCATAGTAGGTATCATATCCTCTGCAGGTATATCTGCCCCCTGAGTAATTTCATAGATAGTACGAGAAGACATAATAACACCACCTGCTATCATACGCATAAAGTTTTCAGACAAGCTACCCCATTCTTCTTTTATAGCTTGATTAACTAATTCTTTACTATATCTTTTTCTTAGAGAATTTAATCCTCGCTTCATAACTTGATCTGCAACTGCTGTTCCATGCTGATCTAAAAAGTCTGGATTTAATAAATCAAAGGTGTAATTTTTATTTTTATACATTACTTCCTGAATAATGTTGTCTTTATCAGTAGCACTATCAGAAAGAACATTTCCTAACCACCTAGACTGCTTTTTAAGCATAGTATTGTCCATTTTAGCAAAGATATCATTGTTCATGTACCCTTTTATACCATCGACTAATTCTTGCCTAAAATTGGAAGATTTGCCTTTTGGAGCTAAAAACTTCAATCCACCAAAACCAAGTCCGATTGCACCACCCCAAACAGGTGCCATCCAATCATATGGTCTATCTTGTGAAGTAGAACGAACACCTTCACTTATAGCATCAATTGCACCAAAGATAATAACTTCATCTGCCATATTACCATAGAGAGCTGCCTTTTCAGCGCCTATATTCTTAGCGGAAAATAATTCTTTAAAATCACCTATCGGTCTACGAGTTAAATCTTTTTTGAATACATTGTTTACAATCTCTAATTCTTTTATATCAAGATTGCCTTTAGTTATATGATGCTCAGTTAGATCGTCAATAGCTTTAGTAGATTTTTCAACAAAGTCTTTGGAAATATCAGGCCTTGAACCAGCAGCTCTTGTAAAGTTTACATACTTACTAGTAAAGTCTTCAGCTACTTCCTTGCTCATCCCTGCATCAATAGCTTTCTTTTTAGCCTTTTTAGCTATCTGTTGTGCTGTTTTACCTAATACATATTCACCTGATTCTTCAACAGCATCTCTTAGGAAAGGTCTTACAGCAACTTGCCCTATCTTAACACCAGTCTTATAAGGTAGCCCCATAGCAAAACCAGCTAATGATCCAAACCCTGCACCAATCTTAGCAGTTAAAGACTCAGGCATTAATTCCTCAACCTCTTCCTCATAACCATATTTACGTGCAGCAAATTCAGGGAGTCCAAATCCAGCCTCATCTGCAAATGCCCATAAAGTACTACCTACGACATCATATGCGAAACTTTTAGCTGGTTGTGGGATTGGTTCTGTTTCGAGTTTATCTCGCTCTATTCGCTCTAATTCGGCAAGAAAATCATCTAAAAA
>TARA_R100001594_G_scaffold52570_2_pt1 | contig 14239 bp, 19 predicted proteins | sample TARA_R100001594 | Tara Oceans TARA_R100001594 (sample SAMEA2622752) | marine metagenome | biome: marine biome (ENVO:00000447); feature: marine epipelagic mixed layer (ENVO:xxxxxxxxx); material: "saline water (ENVO:00002010), including plankton (ENVO:xxxxxxxx)" | depth 150 m | reverse complement strand
AGAAAGGAGGGAGTCAATGTCCGATACAATGAAACTAAAGAATGAGTATCGAGATGAAATGGAAGCTAAGATCAAAGCTGATGCTGAAGCACAGGCAGAAAAGCCAGCAGTTGAAGTTGAGAACGTAGTTCGATATCTTAATGATGTAGCCGGTGCTATGTCACACATTCAATCAGGGATTCAACAGACTATTAGTCGTTTGAATCACCAAGCATTTAATCACACTAGTGAAATGAATAAAGAAAACAATGAAGGAGAAAAAAATGATGACTAAAATGTCACCTATTTATACTAACACACTTGATGTACAGTGGTCACACTTACACAAACCAGATGATAAGTTTGGAAGTCCGGGCAATCACAACATTACTGTGGTTGTTAATGAAGATCTTAAAACAACACTTGATAAAACTTTAAAAGATTCAGGTGCTAAGAAGATTAATGGTATGCGAGAAGCTGATGGTGTAACAACTATTAAAGTAAAGTCTACTATTTATACTAAGGATGGAACAAACACGTTCCCTTGTAAGGATGCATCAACAAATGATACCGATGCTGTTCCTTTTGGTGGAGACAAAGTTCGTCTTCGTCTATCCCCGATGGTAATATCAAGGGACAACTCACTAAGTTTCTTTTTAAATGGTTGTCAAATCATTGAGAAGAACGAGAAAGCTAACTCTGGTGGGTTCACCGCTACTGATGGCTTCGATGGTTCCGATTACAAAGCACCTGTAGTGGAACAGCAAGAAGTTCCTGAAGTAACGGATGACAATATCCCATTCTAAAAGAAGTGGAATACACCTTTCCAATAAGCCCAGTTGCTGCAAGTAGACCCCGAATATCTAAGTTCGGGGCTTACTTTACTGGTCCTTATAAAAAGTTTAGAGAGGAAGGGTCAAAGGTAGTCTACGAAGTGTTAGGTGCTGACTTTGATTTAATTGATCAGCCCATTGCTGTTGACTTAGAATGTTATGTACGACAACCTAAATCAACAAAACTAGAATGTCCAAAGGGCGACATAGATAATTTTATCAAAGCAATTTTTGATCTACTCAATGATAAATTATGGGTAGATGATAATATAGTTCGCTCTGTTCACGCTGTTAAAGAGTGGGCTCCGAAGGGAGAAGAAGGTTACTTCACTTTAGGCATACGCCCTATATAGCGTAGTGCTTCGGTAGCTCAGTGGATAGAGCAACGGACTTCTAATCCGTAGGTCGCAGGTTCAAGTCCTGCCCGAAGTGTTCATGGGGGAAAACATGATTGCAGTTAAAGGTGGATACAAACACCAAAGAAAAATTGTAACGGATGTAATTGATTGGTTTAAGTACAGAATGAAACTTAGTTATCTTTTAAGTGTAACTGTTCGTATTAAACCTATGAATGATTGTTATGGTACTTGTGAAAAGGTTAATGAATATAATTATTATATTGAATTACATGGTGATCAAACCATAAGAAATTTTGTTATGACACTGGTTCATGAACTTATTCATGTTAAACAATATGAAACTAATGAGTGGACTGGAGATGGTGAAGACGAAGCTTGGGGATTGCAAGCCGAGTTAACCGATGATCTTTGGAAGGAGAATATTATATAATGGGTAATATAAGATCAAATGCTAATGGATGGAGCAGAGAAAAAAAAGTTGAAGACATAATGAAAAGAAGAGAGAAGGTAGGAGGAGTTAAACAATGGGAAAAAGAAAATGGACAAGTAAAGAACGACATGTTTATGACTCCTTCAAAACAGAAGAATAAAAAAACATGGATGCCCCATATAGAAAAAGGAGCAGAAGCAAATGGAAAAGGTGACGGAAGAAGAAAACAATATGTAACTGATGAAGAGTATAGAGACAGACATGATTTAGCGTTTGGAAAGATAACTGAAAAGGAGTTTAAAAGGCGTGAGAATGCAAGAAGAAAGTCAAGCAATTCATAGGGAGCCTTGTCCCTCATGTAGACAACAAGGCAATGATAGTTCCGGAGATAATCTAGTAAGATACTCCGATGGTCATGGGTATTGTTTTGCCTGTGAGTATTTTCAAAAAGGAGATAATGTGCAATACGAAACCAAGGTTCCGTCTAGTATAAATTTTTCACCAATCAATGGTGAGTGTATATCAAAACCAAATAGACTTATTGATGAAAAAACTACAAAGCTTTACAATTATCAAACTGCTAAAATTAATGGGCAGTTCTGTGACATTGCTAACTACTATCGAGATGGTAAACTTATTGCTCAGCATATTAGAACTCCAGATAAAAAGTTTGTATGGCGTGGCGATACAAGTAATCTTCCCTTATGGGGACAAAATCTTTGGTCAGGTGCTGGCAAGAAAAACAAAAGGATTATTATTACTGAGGGTGAAATTGATTGTATGTCTGTTAATATGCTATTGCAATCCAAATGGCCCGTGGTTAGTCTTCCAAATGGTGCAGCATCTGCCATTAAATCAGTTAAACAAAACTTAGAATTTATAACAAGCTATGAAGAAATTGTACTATGCTTTGATCAAGATGAAGCAGGTCGTGCAGCAATGGCTAGAGTTGCAGAGGTACTGCCTCCGGGTAAATGTTATATTACATCTTTACCTTATAAGGATGCGAATGAATGCCTAATGAATAAAGCTGGCAAGGATGTCATCAATTCTGTTTGGCAAGCACAAGTATATGCACCTGATGAAATTCTACATGTTAAAGATATTAAAAGTAAATCCGAGGGAGTGGAGCAAAAAGTATATGGATTCCCATTTGATACGCTTACTGAGTTCCTTGTCGGTCAACGATCAGGTGAGATTACTCTATGGTGTTCAGGCACAGGATCTGGTAAGACAACAATACTCAAAGAGTTGGTTATGCACCATCTGGAAGAGAGTCGTAGCGTTGGTGCAATTATGTTGGAAGAAGCACCGCAAGAAACACTAGATGATATGATATCTATTATGATAAACAAACCTGTTAGAGCATTAAAGGCTGCTAAAACTATGAATGATCTGCGGATCAAACTAGGAAAAGAACCTATTGATATGCAGATAGTTGACGAGTTTACAGAAGAGATGTACAATGATGCAAAAGAAAAACTTAATGATACTAAGTTATATATCTATGATCACCTTGGTCATAGTGGATTAAGTAATCTCTTTGCAAGAATGGAATACATGGCTGTTTCTCTAGGTGTTGAAGTTATTATATTAGATCATATTACTGCTGCTGCGGTAGGACTTGCAACTTCAGATGATAACTATGACTCTGAAAGAATGGTCATTGATAACTTAATGAAAGAGATGAGAAGTCTTGTCTCAAGAACAGGAGTAAGAATAGATGTGGTTTCACAACTTAAGAAAACAACTAAAGCATACGAAGAAGGCGACCGGATTACTCTTCAAGACCTGCGTGGTTCTGGTAGTCTTGCTTCCGTTCCTAATGTCGTTGTTGCTCTTGAACGTGATCGACAAAATTCTGACGAAAGGATCGCAAATACTACAACGGTTAGGGTTCTAAAGAATAGACTAACTGGTAGAGCTGGCGTTGCTTCGGCATTGTATTACAACAGAGCTACAGGTAGATTGCAAGAAATAAATTTTGCTCTAGATGACACAGGTCAATTGTTACTGGAGCCTTCAAATGAGTAGTCCTCAAAATCAGGACGAAGGAGTAAAGTATGAAACTAGTATTCGACATAGAAGCGAATGGATTAAACGAACTTATATTAGATAGGAAAGGAAATGCTACACCAGCCGGTACAAAAGTATGGTGCTTAGTTGCCAAAGACATTGAAACAGAAAAAATATACACGTTTACAGAAGATAACATCGAGTTGGGCGTTCAACTTCTGCGTAAATCTGATCTTATTATTGGTCATAATATTATTATTTATGATATTCCTATGCTGGAGAGGACTTACGGCAAAATTAACACTCCTACTTTTGATACTTTGGTTGTTAGCAAGATGATGTATCCAGAGAAGTCAAGTCACCCATTGGGTGGCAACTCTCTGGAATGCTGGGGTAGACACATTGGTGTAGAAAAAACAAACTACACTGGTGGGTTTGATTTCTTTTCACAAGAAATGTTAGACTATTGCATTCAAGATGTGCATGTAAATGCTGAGATATACAATAGACAAAAAGAATTTGCTAACAAGTATAGTAAATCCGTATGGCTTGAACATGAAGTAACTACTATCATAGCTAAACAAATATCAAATGGTATTGGTTTTGCTTTAGATAAAGCAGAAGCTTTGCATATTGATTTACTATTAGAAAAATGTTCTATTGAAGATAGTCTTCGTGAAGTCTTTCCAACTAAAGTAGAAGAAAGACATTCAGAAAAGACTGGTAAAAGATTAAAGGATAGAATTACTGTATTCAATCCCGGATCTAGAAAACAAATAGCTGAACGTCTTCAAGATAAATACAATTGGATTCCTCCACAAACAGATAAAGGTAATCCAAAGGTAGATGAAGAAGTACTAAAGAGATTAAAGTTTCCTGAAGTTAAAATGTTAATAGATTATTTTAATATTACAAAACTTATGGGACAAGTATCTGATTGGATAAAGCGAGCAGAGAATAGTAGAGATGGTAGAATACATGGTTCTATTAATCCTCAAGGTACAGTAACAGGTCGGATGACCGCAAGCCAGCCTAATCTTCAACAAGTTAGTGGCGATAAACGTGCAAGAAGTTTATTTATCCCTAAAGATGAATGGGTTATGGTAGGGGCTGATGCCTCTGGACTTGAAGCTAGAATGTTAGCTACTAGAATGATGCAGTACGACAATGGTTCATATGCTAATGTTATTTTAACGGATGATATTCATACTGTGAATCAAAAAGCTGCGGGTTTACCTAGCAGAGATCTTAGTAAAACTTTCTTTTATGGCTTGATTTATGGAGCTGGAGATGCTAAAATTGGTAAGATAATAAATCAATCAGCACACATGGGCAAGAAACTAAAGGAGTCTTACTTTAGTAAATTACCAGCTATTAAGAAAGTGATTGATGATGTTAAGTATCAAGTATCTAAAAAGGGAACAGTTACTTTATTAGACGGTAGAGAAGTTCCTTGTCGGTCAGAGCATAGTGCTTTGAATGTTCAATTGCAAGGAGATGGTGCTATTGTTATGAAACTTGCTCAAGTTTTATTGAATAGGAAAATTGCAAAACTTAATGCTAGATTTATGGCTACAGTTCATGATGAGTGGCAGTTAGAATGCGAGCCTAGTATTGCAGATACTGTTGGTCAGATGGCAGTAGATTCTATTCAAGAAGCTGGAGAAAAACTTAAGTGTATGCAACTAGACGGTGAGTTTAGAGTTGGAAAAGATTGGAGTGAAACACATTGATAGAAGTATATGTTTTATTTGGACAATTTAAAAAGAAAACATTTTGGGGTTGGTTAGTTAATGTATTAACTGGCTCTCGAATTAATCATGTTGCTTTAGTTGTTAGGGAAAAGGGAAGAGAAAACTATGAACATTTATTTGCTTTACATTCTGATATAAAAAGAAAAAGCAAATGGATTCCGTTAAATACTTTATTAAAAATAGTAGAGCCAGTAGATGTATTATATTTTGCAGATGTTATCCCACACTCTTTATTTTTTAATGATTTAAATAATTTTAATATGAACCCTTATAAAATGACTAAGTATTTTTTGACAAGAATATTTTTTAAACAATACCCGCCCGATGCTTGTACTGTACCTGTTATATCTTGGCTTAATTATTATCGCAAGCATGAAGCTTATAATATTGCAAAAAATTATAGCCCTGTCAGTTTATGGAAAACACTTGTTACAAATTGTGTTTCATCAAAAAGTGTTATGGAGGAATGGAAATGCAAATCATTACTATAAGTGGACAAGCAAGAGTTGGTAAAACAACAACTGCTAAGTTTATTGCAGAAGAAGGATTTAAATTAGGATACAAGCCTATACTTCTTCCCTTTGCAGGTCCTATTAAGGATTCAGCGAAAGAAAAAGGATTATGTAAAGATAAAAACTCGGAAGAGTATAGAGATTATTGCCAACATTTAGGCAAGATTATGCGAGATGATAACCCAGACTATTGGGTTAATCAATGGTATAAAAAATTACAACAGATTCAATCAGAAGAAATGGATGATTTAAATGAAGGGAAAAAGTATTGGGAGAGACTTGTCATTGTGGATGATTGCCGATATCTTAACGAACTATCCAAAGGTAAGAAACTCAAGGCGATACAAATATTTGTTACTGCGGGATCTAGAACGATGGAAAATGCAGACGCAGAATGGAGAACGCATGAGTCTGAATTGCTGTCGGTATCAAAAGACATGGGTAGGGCTGACTATCAGGACTTATTTACTACTACTCTTATTAACGAAACTACCGAAGAGAACTTGCGACAAATGGTTATCAGGAGGATAAAATTTTGGTTAGGTTTAGAATGTCAAACAGAAAGTAAATGCTCTTGTGAGCTATGTAAAGCTAGAAGAGAACAACGTATACCTGATATTGAGTCTGTTATTGATGATTTAATTGATAGATTATTTGGAGATATAGATGAAGAAGCCTAAGATAGCTGTATTAGATGGAGATATATTAGCATATAAAGCTTCATTCTGGGCAGATATTGAGGGCATAGATGCATTAGAGGATAGACTAAGCCTTGATATTAAACGATGGACACCTCATGGTGTGAAGAAAATTATCGTTGCTTTTTCTTGTCCAAGGAGTGAAAACTTTAGGCGTGAGCATTGGTCACGTTACAAGGCACATAGAGATGGGTCTGCACAACCAGATTGTTTAGGCTACTCTGTAGAGATATTATATGATAATGCGGACTGTAAAGCTGTAAATAAATTAGAAGCAGATGATCTTATGGGATTGGCTGCAAGCAACGGATCAGCTATTGCAGTTACTATAGATAAAGATCTACGAGGTGTGCCGGGTTGGCATTGGAACCCTGATAAAGAAGAGGAGCCTGTATTCATAGAAGAAGAAGAGGCTGATAGATTCTTTTTTAAACAATGGATGACAGGAGATTCTACAGACGGCATTCCCGGACTTTGGAGAGTTGGTCCTAAGAAGGCAGAAAAGTATCTGAATGATTGGGCTAAGGGTGAATGGGTGTCGAATATCTTTAATTTATATGATAATGAAACACGACCTAATCCAGCGGAGGATTATGGTGACATGACTACAGGTCAGTTTGCTATGTCTATGGCTTGGTGTGTTCGTATCCTTCGGGATGGTGAATATAACAAGAAAGATAATAGTATTAATTTATGGAAACCACATAATTGGGTAAAGGGAGAATAACATTGAGCCGTTTATTTGAAGACTTCATAGCTACTAGTAAATACTGTAGGTGGCTAGAGGAGGAGAAGAGAAGAGAGACTTGGGAAGAATGTGTTAATAGATATTTTAATTATTTTATTAATAGGTTTGACCTAGACGCAGAAGATCCAGATCTTCAGGATGCTAAGAAACATTTGTTAAACCGTGAGGTATTCCCTAGTATGCGGGCATTGATGACTGCTGGAGCTGCTGCGGAAGTAGATGACACTTGTTTATATAACTGTAGTTATGTGGCTGTAAATGATCCTTCAATATTTTCACAAATATTATATATTCTTTGTTGTGGAACTGGTGTGGGATTCTCTTGCGAAAGAGACGAGATTGCCAAGCTCCCTGAAATACCAAATGTTATTAAAAGAGTAGAAACTATAGAGATTATAGTTAAAGATTCTAGAAAAGGGTGGGCTGAGTCGTTAGAACAGCTGGTCTGGTATTTGTATCAAGGCATTCATCCAACATGGGATACGGTTCAGGTTCGACCCGCAGGAGCAAGACTTAAAACTTTTGGAGGACGAGCTTCGGGTCCTGAGCCCTTGATTCGTTTGTTTAAGTTTGTTACTAATACATTTCACAATGCCAAAGGACGCAAGCTATCTAGCTTAGAAGTACATGATATTGTGTGTATGATTGGAGAGATTGTAATAGCAGGTGCTGTCAGGCGATCCGCTTTAATTTCTCTTAGTGATTTAGAAGACAAGAGCATGGCAAGAGCTAAGAGTGGTCCTTGGTGGGAATCAGCAGGTCATAGATCTTTAGCTAATAACTCTGCTGTGTATAATAATAAACCATCTTTCTCTACTTTCTTAGAAGAATGGGCAGAGATGTACAATTCTAAATCAGGAGAAAGAGGTATATGCAATAGAGAATCAATGAAAACTATAGCAAAACTAGCTGGTCGAGATTCAGATTATAAATTTGGAACAAATCCTTGTTCTGAAATCATTCTTCGACACAAACAATTTTGTAATTTATCAGAGATTGTAATTAAATCAGACGATACGATTCAATCTATTACTAGTAAAATTAGATCTGCTGCTATTTTTGGAACTATTCAATCTGCTTGTACTAGATTTCCTTATTTAGATGAACAATGGAGATTAAATTGTGATGAGGAAAGATTACTAGGAGTTTCTTTTACTGGAATATATGATAATAAATTTTTCAGTGATGTAAATAATCCTGATCTTCCTAATACTTTAATTGATTTGAAGAAATGTGCTAAACATATAAACAAGATATGGTCTAATAAATTAGGTATTAATGAAAGCACAGCTATTACTTGTGTTAAGCCTAGTGGAACTACTAGTTGTGTAGCTGGCTCATCTTCAGGAATGCATCCAAGATATAGTAAACAATATATTAGAAGAGTACGAATGGATAAGAATGATCCAATGACACAGTTTATGTCTGATCAAGGTATCCCACATGAAGATTGTTGTATGCGACCACATAGTACTACCGTGTTTTCTTTTCCTATTAGTTCTCCATTGAGTTCTAAAACACAAAAAGATATTAGTGCATTAAACCATTTAAATCTTTGGTTAATATATCAAAGACATTGGTGCGATCATAAACCAAGTGTAACTATCTCTTACTCTAATGAGGAGTTTTTAGAAATAGGAAACTGGGTTTGGAATAATTGGAATTGGGTAAGTGGAATATCTTTCTTACCAAAAGAAGATCATGTATATGATCAAGCTCCATTTGAAGAAATAAAAGATTATAAAAGTTTTCTTGAGATGGAAGATAATTTACCAATTGATATTGATTGGACTCAATTAAAAAATTATGAAAAAGAAGATACTACAACTAATAGCAAAGAGCTTGCTTGTAGTGCAGGTGGTTGTGAGATTACCGATTTAACAGGAGATATGAAATGAATACACAAGCATTTATAAGAAGTATGTATGGGGCTGGTCGAGCTTTATCACAAACTGAAAAACATTTAATGGGGATAATACAAGAACTAACTAATAAAATAGAAAGGCTAGAACAAAATGTCCAAAAAATCTCTGAAAGAACGGATGCCCTTGATAGAAGATCAAGTAATAAAGGAACTGGATCTACTGTATCCACCGATGGAGTACAGCAACCTGACGACAAGGGAGGAGTGGGCGTTTCGAGGGGGACAACGGGACGTAATAAACAAACTAAAGTCCATAAGAAAACAACAAGTAAAAGGGAGGTAAAATAAAATGGGTGGAGGCAAAGCACCAAAAACAGATTACGGAGCTATGGAACAAATGCAACAACGTCAGTTTGAAAGAATGCAACAAAATACTATGTTGATGCAAGAAAAAGCTGACGAAAGAGAAGCTCAAAGAGAAGCAGCAAGGTTAGCTAGAATTAAATCCGCAGAAGAAGAAGCTAAAAGAAAGAAAGCTGAAATTGAAGCACAAGAAGGAGCTGTTCAAGAAGAAGTTGCTGCCCAACGAAATGTTGGAACACGAGCAGCAGAATCAATTTATAGAGATAGACCAGATTCTATTCAAATTCCTAGACCGGAGTAATTAAATGAAAGAGAAAACTATAGCAGAAAGATTTCATAAGTTAGATGGCTTTCGTTATGCAAAATTAGAAAGAGCAAGGCATTGTTCTTGGCTAACTATTCCATCTATATTTCCTCCAGAAGGTTATACTGACGATACTTCTTTAAATAAACCATTTTCTTCTGTCTCTGCTCGTGGCGTAACTGCTATGTCTTCTCGTATTTTACACGCTCTTTTACCTTTAGATGATTCTCCTTTCTTTAGATTTAATCTTAAAGGGGGACAAGAACCTTCTAGTGAAACACAAGTTTATCTTAATAATTTAAGTTACCAAGTTTATAAAAAACTAACAAGTCAGAATATGAGAGAAGTATTATTTCAAGCTCTTCAACATTTAATTATTGTTGGAGATGTTTTAATTATTCAAGAAGATGATTATACTTTTAGAAATATTCGTCTTGATCACTATGTTGTTAGACGAGATGTGAATGGTGATTTATTAGAACTTATTTATTTAGAATTTGTATCTAAACCAGAAGATGCAGATATTGAAGAACCAGCAACAGGGTCAATATCTTACTCAAGATCTGGTTACGATGTAGAGTTTAATAGAATATATAAAGATGAAAAAGGTAAATGGATAGCAGAAAAAGAATTAGACGGTGAAATTGTAGAGTCTGGTTCTTATGATGTCCTTCCTCTTGCAGTATTAAGATGGAATTCTATAGCTGGCGAGCCGTATTCTAGATCTCATTGTGAAGATTTAATAGGTGATATAGAAACTTTAGAAAATTATACAAGATCTATGATTGAAGGAATGGCTGCTAGTTCTACTTTTTGGATGGCAGTAGATCCAGCTGGAATTACTGATATTGATGATGTAGGAGTTGCTCCTAATGGTCAATGGATTGCAGCTAGAAGAGAAGACATTGAAGCTATTAGTCCAGCAGCCACTATGAGTCCACAAATACAAGCTGTTTCCGCTGCTGTTGAAAAAATGAGAAGAGAAATTGGACAAGCTTTTCTTTTAGACTCAGCTTCAATCCCTTCGGGAGATCGTGTAACAGCTACAGCCGTTAAAAAAATAGGACAAGAATTAGAAAATATTTTAGGCGGTGCATTTAGTGCTATCGCTAGAGATTTATTTATACCTATATTAAATAGAACTGTTTATCTTATGGTTGATGATGGTTCTATTGATAAAAGATTGTATCAACAATTCTTTACAACTGAAGGAAACTTAGATGTAGAAATTGTTACTGGGTTACAAGCTTTAAATAGAGAATCAGATCTTATGAAGTTAATGCAATTGGGAGAAATGGTTCGTAACCTTCCTCCAGAATCAATTGCTACTTTTAAATGGGATGCCTTTGGTCAAGCTTTAGTTAGTACTCTAGGGTTTAATCCAGATAATTGGATTAAATCTGAAGAAGAAGTAGCTAAGGCACAACAAGCTATGCAACAAGAGCAAATGCAACAGCAAATGTTACAGCAACTAGCTTCACAAGGTGGAGCAGCAGTAGGTAATATTGCTCAAGCAGCAGCTCAACAAGATATTCAAGACCAAACAGGTGGTACTAATATTGGGCAAGTTGCTCAACAAGCACAAGAGTTAATTAATTAAGGAGTATAATTATGCCAATGGGTAAAGGAACATATGGTAAAAAAGTGGGGAGACCTCCTAAGAAAAAAAGAAAAGCAAATGTAAAAAAAGCTACAAAGAAAGCTACTACTAGTAATACTAGTGGGTACGGACCTAAACCTAAAGTAGATGACAAAAAAGTATGGAAAGGATGGTCTGATGCACAGACATCTGTTCCCGGTAAAGCAAGGTATTATAAAAAATCTCAAGAAATGAATAAAAAAATATCTGCTGCGGGTAGAAAAATAAGTTCTGTTTTTAAATCTTTGAACAGAAAACCAAAACGACATACACCTGTAGACATAAACAGACCGAGTTATTAATATGGGATGTAATTGTAGTAAAGATAAAGATAAACAAAAAGGCAGCATCTTGCGTAAGGTTGCCAAGGTATTCACCACAAAATCTAAAGGGGATAAAAAATGATTAAGAAAAAGTTTATATCTTTTTTTGCAGGAATCTTTTCTGGTAGTTTATTAACTATGCTTATATTTACCACAGCTGAAAATTATTATATGTGGAAAATAGAAAAAGAAATGGGTACGCCTGTTAACTTAAAGATCTATACTAATCTTCCTAATCATCATCCAAGAGATCATCTCCCCATTAAACCAGATGTTGATGAGGAGAACTGACGATGTTTGATATGTTAACCCCTGATGTTTTAACAATGTTAGGTAGTTCAGCTGTTGGATTTATTTTTAAACAACAAGCTGAGAAAAGAAAAAACGAGCAGGAAAGAATGAAGCTGGCATTGCAAGCTCAAAAAGCTTCAGATGATACTGCGAATAGTGCAGCTAAAAGAGTTGGCATTGATGCAGGTAAATTAACTAGAAGGATTATAGTTCTTTCAGTTTTATTTGCTTGTATGTATGCTCCATTCTTAGCTCCAATGTTTGACTTACCTATTGTTGTTGAAGTAAAAGAAAAATCAGGTGAAATTTTATTCGGTCTTTTCGGAGGCGAAGAAAAAACTGTATTTAAAGAGATTAATGGATATCTCTTTGCAGAAGAAAACAGGCAAGCATTGCTTGCAATTATAGGATTTTATTTTGGCAGTGCGTCTGCCAGATAAACAGGAGAAATAGATGACTGATCAGCAAAGTAATGAGACTCCACAGACTCCAGAACAACCAACTCCAACGGAACAATTGGTTGCGGAACAATCTACACCGGAACAATCTCAGAGTGGAATACCAGAAAGCATTCCTCAAGAAGATGTTGCACAATATAATCATGAGAAAAAGGCATTCCTCTCGCATGTTAGAGATCAGGGTAAGGAAATACCCGCTAATTTTAAAACAGCGGATGCATGGTTTAATAGTTTGTTTGAAGCACAGAAAAATTATACTCAAGCTCGTCAAGAAATTGCAGAGCTTAAGACTCAATATAATGAAAATGGAATAGCAAATCCAAACTATGATCCTAATGCAAATAAACCTGCCGTGGAAACACCTGTAGCTGAGCCACAAAAAGGCGAGCAGTTGCAAATTGATGCTCCACCAGAACCAGTGCAAACAGAAACTTCTTTAGATAAAGTTACTGTAAACGAATGGAACAGATGGGGAGAAGAAATTGAATCGAATGGAGCATTGACTCCAGAGAGTAGAAATGAAATCAAAGCAAAGATGGGTGTTACTGACGAAGTAATTGATCATTTTGTTTATGGAAGACAAGCAGCTAGTAAAGAAGCTTTCCGTACTGCTGCGGGTCACGTTGGAGGTGAAGAAAACCTCAATAATATTTTAGGCTGGGCAAGAGATAATCTTGAGCCAGCGGAGCGTGATGCTATTAATTCACAGCTTCGTTCTCCTAGTTATGCTACCACTCTTATGGGACTACAACAACGCTACAATCAAGCTGCTTCTAGTATGAGGCAACAAGAGCCATCACCTACTCCAAACAGGAGACAAGCGAGCGAGGCTAAAGCTAAACAAATTGTAGGGTATGCAAGTCAACAAGAGATGATAGCAGATATGAGAAACCCAAGATACAAAGTTGATCCTCGATTCCGAGAAGCTGTACAACAAAGAGTTAATGTTTCTCAAGGAATTATACAGGGTCACTTTTAATTAATGCGTTTGAAACAATAAATATTCTTAGGGGATATTGAATGGTTTCCTTTTATCAAAGAACTCGAAAGAATAATTCTAAGATAGATGTCGTATATTGTTTTTAATTTTTTTTATTTAATTTATAATATATGATAAAAGGAGATTGATCATGGCATTTAGTTCAGATCAAATTTTGCTTCATGGAGATATCGGGTATCGAGCAGATACTTCACTCCATACTGCTACAACTCCGGGTGCTCCGGGTCGTTTGTGGCTCCCGATATGGTCGGGTGAAGTCATCAATGCGTATGACGAATATAATATGTTTGAGTCAATGGTTACAAGTAGATCCATTGCAAGTGGCATGCAAATGGAGTTCCCAATCACTGGTACAGTAGGTCTTAACGCTGTCTGGTCTGCGGGTGAAGAGCTTGGTGGTGGTAGCGATAAAGACGGCAACTCACCAATTTCAGATTCATTTGTTGTTACTTTGGACAAGCGTCCAATGGCTGCTCACTTTGAGCTAGACAACATTGACCAAATGGTATCACAGTGGGAATACAGAGCAGAGCTTGCACGTCAAGCTGGTTTGCGTCTTGCTTCTACTCGTGATAGACAACTTGCATCTTTCGTAGCTCGTGCTGTATGTAACAGTATTGAGCTTGAAAAAAGTGCTATTACTACACTTTGTTTAGCTTTTGACGAAG
>TARA_R100001594_G_scaffold22682_1_pt1 | contig 14243 bp, 5 predicted proteins | sample TARA_R100001594 | Tara Oceans TARA_R100001594 (sample SAMEA2622752) | marine metagenome | biome: marine biome (ENVO:00000447); feature: marine epipelagic mixed layer (ENVO:xxxxxxxxx); material: "saline water (ENVO:00002010), including plankton (ENVO:xxxxxxxx)" | depth 150 m | reverse complement strand
ATACAGTATATCAAAGAGTTTTAGCATTAGCTAATAAAGAACAAAGAGGTTATATAACTCCTCAAGAGTTTAATCTATATGCCAACCAAGCTCAAATGGATATTTTTGAGCAATACTTTTATGATTTAAATCAATACAAAAGAATACCTGGAAATGATAGTGAGTTTCACGATATGATTGATTTAATAGAAGAAAAATTATATGATTTTAAGACGAGCGCTATTGTTACTAATGGAACTCCAATTAATTCTCTTGGAAATATTGAGACTCCTTTTTATAGATTAGGAGATGTTTATGCTTTGCAACAAGATTATTCTGGAAACAACGTGCTTAGTTCTTATAATGAAAATCCTCTTGGTAAATCCACTTGTGTTCAGCAAGTAAAATATGAAGATTTAATTAAAACTCAAAATTCTCCATTAACAAGAGCCTCTAACTCTCGACCTGTTTATTGGGTACAAAATGGTAATATATATTTTTTACCTACAGAAGCTTTTGGTGGAAGTAATTACCAAGCTATATATATAAAGAAACCAAGAAAAGTAAATTGGACATATATAGTTGTAGATGAAAAAGCGCTTTACAACTCTGGCGCTGTAGATCATCAAGATTTTGAATTACATATTTCAGAAGAAACTAAATTAGTTATAAAGATTTTACAATTAGCTGGGGTTGCCATAAAAGATTATAATCTTACTCAAGTTGCAGCTCAAAAAGAAGTTGCTAAAATACAACAAGAAAAACAATAAATAAATGGGATTATTAGACGGTCAAACACATCAATTATATTACCAAGGTAGTGATCAAGGAAATTATCAATTTGTATCTTTAGAAGATATAATAAATCAGTTTATGGTTGTATATGTTGGGGAAGAAAAAATTATAAGTAAAGCTAGTAGGGTAGATGTTGCTTTCCACGCACAACGAGCCTTAGCTGAATTAAGTTTTGATACTTTTAAATCTATAAAAGCTCAAGAAATAGTAGTTCCAGCATCTTTACAAATGCTACTTCCACATGATTATGTTAATTATACAAAATTATCTTGGGTGGATTCAAGTGGTATAAAACATCCATTATATTCAACTAAACATACCTCAAATCCATTTAGTATAAACCAAGATGATAATGGTAATTATACTTTTGAACCAGACGCACCTTTAGGAACTAACATGTCTTTTGATGATGTGTTAAGTCCACCTTGGATGTGGATAACACCAGCTGTTGGTGTAAAAGGACACGCGTATGGATCTAACGCCACGGGTTGGACTTATTATCATGACACTATAACTACTAATAGTAACACTTTAGAGTTTAAACAATACGTACACAAATCTTGGACTAGAGATTTAAGTTATAATTACGCTGTTTGGCAAGAATTAGATGTTAGTAATGTAGAAACAATAGAATTATCTTCTAATGGCTCAGCTCAAGCTGCAGTAGCTGCTAATACTGGTACTACACATGGTATAGTGGGTGGTAATTTAAAAATAGGATTTAGTTTAACACCTCCAGATAATTCAAAAATTGTTAGATATCCTTTAAGTCAACAACTCACACCTAATGAAAATTTAACTTATCTTTTAACTAATAATGGTAATGATGCTAATTTAGAATGGACAATTGGCGAGTCTAACGTAACAAAAACTCTTAAAGATGAAGATTCAATAAATGTTGAAAATTACGATTCAATTTATGTTATTATAACTAGTACTGTTGATTTTACTGCGTCTACAGCTGCTATCGGAACATCAACTAATGATACTGAATACGCTAATACGTATGGTACTAACAGTATAGATGATATTATAATAACCAGTCCAGTTACATCCACACCTTTAACGACTAACGCGACTGAAACGTCAACAACATGGGATAATTATAAATCCACTACTCCATCAGAAAATAATAATGATAATTACGAGGATGATGTTTATTGGCCTTATGAAGGTGAAAGATATGGTTTAGAACCGTCTCATGCTCAAACAAATGGTTCTTTTTTTATAGATGATATTAAAGGTAAAATACATTTTAGTTCTAATATAAGTGGAAAAACAATTGTGTTGGATTATATAAGTGACAGTCTTGGAACAGATAAAGAAATGAAAGTTCATAAATTTGCAGAAGAAGCTATGTATAAATCAATAGCATATGCAGTTTTAGCTGCTAGAGCTAATACACCTGAATTCCAAGTAGCAAGATACAAAAAAGATCGATTTGCAGAGGTTAGAAAAGCAAAACTAAGATTATCAAATTTTAAATTAGAAGAATTAACTCAAATACTTAGAGGTAAATCTAAGCAAATAAAACACTAGTACATGCCAGAAATAAAGAATACTTTTGTTGGGGGTAGAATGAATAAAGATCTCGACGAAAGACTTGTTCCAAACGGAGAGTATAGAGACGCATTAAATATTCAAATAGGTACGTCTGAAGGAGCGAATGTTGGGACAGTGCAGAATATATTAGGTAATTCACCTTTAGGAGCAATAATACCTTCTAATTGTAAATGTGTTGGTGCTATTGCAGATGAAAAAAATGATAGATTGTATTGGTTTATTAAAAGAGATTTTAAACCAGATCATGTTAATATTCACGCTATAGTTGAATATACCCCAGGTCATGGTCTTATCCCTATTTTGATTGATACAAAAGTCAATACTCCTGAAGCTGTATTAAAATTTCCTGATAAAATTATAACTGGTATAAATATAATAGATAATTTATTATTTTGGACAGATGGTGTTAATGATCCTAGAAAAATAAATATAGATGAGTGTAAAAAAGGAACACCAACGTACGCTCCATGGAATATAAATTCTCATACAAAATTACATCATGAATTAGGTAGTTTTGACGGAATAACTATAGAGATAGTAGGTAATAATGTTGATGATGATGGTAATGCTTTACCTGGTGGTCTCACGCAATCTATGCCAGGCTTTACTAATAACGATCCAACCATGATACATGGTAAATATTTTAACGCTCACAAACACCACCTTGATAAACTTTTTGACCATGAGTTAATTAATGGTACTCCACCAAATACTAATGCTGGAAATGGAATACATACTATACGTCACTATAGAAATGGTAAATTTTTAGGATATAAAGATATTCGCTACAACGATCCTGGTGCTGGAGGCATACCCCAATGTAGGTTAGATAGTAACACTCTTAATAATGTCGTTACTACTGATTATGACCGTAATAGATCTTGGTATATAGGTGATGTAATTTATGGAGCAGGTACACGTGATAATATAAATAACGTACCACCTCAACAAACACCATATGATGACACTGGTCTAGATGGTATACCAAAAGATATTAGAGAAGATCATATTACTGTTATCAAGGAAGTGCCAAAAAGTAAATTAAATATAAAAATTAATACCTCTGACAATCCAAGTAAAGATCCTTTATTTGAAAAAGTACTTCCTAGATTTTCTTATAGATATAAATATAATGACAATCAATATTCTCCTTTCGCGCCTTTCACAGATGTCGTTTTCAATCCAGAACATAAAGATAAATATAGTTTAGATACAGCTTATAATGTAGATGAACCCTATAATACCTCTATGTTAAATGTAATAGAATCTGTTGAATTATTTGATTTTGTATCTCCTAGTTTAAAAGAAGATGTAAAACAAGTAGATATTTTATATAAACAAGAGAATTCTCCTATCGTATATATTATAGATAGTATAACACGTGAAGATCCTGAATGGCATTCAATAGGATCTACTCAAGGAGTTTTTGTTGGTGATATTAATATTGGTGGGGCTATAAAAGGAAAATATACTGTTAATTCAGAAAATCTTAACTCTGCTCTCCCTGAAGATCAATTATTAAGACCTTGGGATAATGTCCCTAAAAAAGCTTTAGCGCAAGAAATAACTGGTAATAGAATAGTATATGGTAATTACGTACAAGGATATACACCAGAAAGTAGAATTACAGGATTAACTTCTGATTATGTATCTAGAGATAGTGATTATTTACCATCTAATTCTTTTGATGATGTAGCTTTACCTTCTATAAAATCCCAAAGAAACTATCAATTAGGAGTTGTTTTTGGAGATAAATATGGAAGAGAAACACCTGTTTTTACTTCTAAAAATAGTGCTATTACAGTGCCTTGGAAAAATAGTGATGGAATTCTTTCCGCTACACAGTCTCACCAAATCGAAGTAAGACTAGAAAAAGATCCCCCAAATTTTGCTGAATATATTAAATACTTTGTGAAGGAAACTTCTGGAGAGTATTACAATATAATAATGGAAAAAGCATATCTTCCAGTTGATATTTCTGAAGGAGAAATGAAACATCATATTTGGTTGTCTTTCCCTTCTTCTGAAAGGAATAAGGTTACAATAGATGATTATTTAATATTAAAAAAGAAAATTGGTTCTGGAGAGACGCAAGTTCAAGAAAAAAATAGATTTAAAATCCTTGATATTCAAAATGAAGCGCCTGATGCTATAAAATATAACTACGCTTTAATAGGTAGTATGGACGATGGATTTGCAAATTTTTCCACGGCCGTACCTATCGCACCAACTCTTAATGGCAAAAGACTTAGGATTACGATAGCTGATTGGATCAGTGATGGTGGTGGTCATTTAGGTGGTATTGATTGGGATACTCAAGTCAAAACCGGAGATGTTGGTGGTTATGAAAAAGGATCTTTATATGTCTCTTGGTCTAAAACAGATGGTGCTTATACAAGAAACTCTAATAAATATCAAATATCAACCGTTTTAAGAGGTCCAAATGCTTGGACATTAAATTTAGATAAACCTATATCTGGTCCAGACAACCAACTTTGGGATATAACTAATTCAAAAATTAGAATTGAACTTAGAGTAGAAAAAGATGCAGAATTATTTTCGGGTAAGTTTTTTGTCAAAGTTATAAGCAACCCTATAGTTTATGGTAATATATTAGATGATAAATCTTTATTAAGTCAATATGTGGCTACCGCAAGAAGAAGTGTTTTTTGGGTGGCTGACACTCAAGGTGATCCTACCCCAGCTGAACTTGATTCAGGTATTTTAAATTCTCAAAACTATAACGTTCCAACTGGTGGTACTAATAGTCCAAAATTATTACATACAAAAGATGTTACCAAAACTCCAGCGCATTGGAATGATATTTTGACACTATGGGGTAATTCTAAATTCTTTATTGATAACGCTTGGATGATTCAAGGGCAAATATCTGATAATAATTATGCTAAAAATACCGGACAAATGTGGGTGGGAGAACCCGCTTATTATCCTCCAAATCCAATTTGGGTTGGAAGTTCTATTCAAGAAGGTAATCTCGATAGTAAGGGTGTAAGGGGTTTAAGTGTTTCTCAAGGTTGGAAACACTATAATAAGATGAGTATGACTAAAATACACGCTGGCTCAGCTACTCAAAAAGGACTTAACACTATTAATGGTTTAGAAGGTATAATAAACACAACCAACATGCACACAGGAAAACCTTATTCTGGTACTAAACATGGGATAAGGAGATGGAAAAAAGAAAAAACTACTGGCCAGGGTATGCATAACGCAGAGCCAGACAATACTTATGGAAAAGAAGGTGAAACTGGAAAATACTTTTTACACTTGTCATTCCTTGCGCCAGGTGAAGATTTAGTAGATGGAACAACACAATTTGGTGATGAAATGTATGGTGACAATGCTATAGCTAAAGGTCTTCAAGGTATATGGGGTGGGGGTGTTTTTTCAGATTTATACGGATATGGTTTTGATGGAGACGGTAGTGGAGGAGTGTTAACCCAACCTCAAACGCATAGAATATTACCTATGGAAGGAAAACATCCAATTGATGGTGATAATAACGAACCTCCTGGTCCAGGCGTACCAAACTCTTTTGGTTATGATGAAAATTATAGAGAGCGCCACGAAAACCAATGGAACCCATGTTGGCCAAGTGACCCAGGTGGAGAAATAAAGAAATTTATCGATAATTTAGCAGCTGGAAAAAAATTCAGATTTGAAGGGGATACTGCTAATACCGTATATACTATACTAAAAAAATCAATTAAAAAAGTATATAATCATACACCGTGGAAGGCTTATAGAGCGTGGGATGATAATGGTGGTGGTGTAATGCAAAAATTCGCAGACCACCCTAGTCAATATAGTATAGAGAGAAGAGCACAAGATTGGGTTGAGACCTGTGATGCTGGGGGTGCTAATGGTAATAGTGGTAAATTCAATCTTCTTAAAGACTCAATTAAAGATTTTGGATTAGCAAGTAATAGAAGAGTTGTATATATATTAGAATTAGATAAAAATCCAAGATCTTCTAGTACGTACAATCCAATATATCTTAATATAGATCTTAATACCGAAGGAAAAATCCAATTTATAGAAGAAGCTAGTAGTTTTGTAGAAGTAAATGCAGATAAACCAATTGTTTGGGAAACAGAACCTAAAGAAAGTACTGATTTAAAAATATACCACGAAGCAAGCGCGGTTATTCCAACTAAAATTGATTCTAATACTAATGAATTATTTGCACCAGTAGGTTGTAAAGTGGAAAGATTATTTAATCGTGAGGGAGTAGATAATCCAGGTGGTAATTTAGATTGGTCTCAATACTTACATACAGACACAAACATTTTGGTTGGGTGGTTAGATCATAATAAATTTGAACTACACCCAGGTTTTCTATGGGATGATGGTTATGGTAACGAAAAAGATTATTCTAATATTAAATTAAAATTTACTAGAAAAGACGGTAGTTACACTACGGGCGTATTATCTGCTCAAGAGCCAGATCCTACTAATATAAATGGAACAGGTGGGACAAGTGGTCATAAAACAAAATTTTTAATAAGTCAAAATGTTGAAGGTGATTTAGAATCTGGATTAAGTTGGTATAATTGTTTTTCTTTTGGAAATGGATTAGAATCTAATAGAATTAAAGATGGTTTTAATGAAATGCAAATTACAAATGGACCAATAGTATCGTCTACTATAGAATCTGATTATAAAGAAGAAAAGAGAAAAAGTGGATTAATTTATTCTGGAATATACAACTCTAATTCTGGTACAAATAATTTAAATCAGTTTATAATGGCTGATAAAATTACTAAAGATTTAAATCCTACATACGGTAGTATTCAAAAATTATTTCAAAGAAGAGTTGGGTTAGTTGCTTTTTGTGAAGACAGAGTTGTTGATATAATAGCTGGTAAAGATACATTATTTAACGCGGATGGCAATCCACAATTAGTGGCTTCAAATAAAGTTTTAGGAACAGCAACGCCTTTTGTTGGAGATTTTGGTATATCTAAAAATCCAGAATCTTTTGCTAATGAATCATATAGAGCGTATTTTACCGATAAACAGCGAGGTGCAGTACTAAGATTATCAATGGATGGATTAACACCTATATCAGATATTGGTATGCGTGATTGGTTTAGAGACAACTTAATACAACCAAACGAGTTAATAGGTACTTACGATGAATATAAAAAGGAATACAATTTAACGTTAACTCAGAATTTTACTGAAAATCTTTTAAGAAATGCTAGTATAACAGAGGGTGAAGTTTTAGTAAATCTTACCCCACCAGCTAGTAATCTTATTGAAAATGGTGGAATAGGAGGGGGTACAAGTATTTCATCGACTCGTTCTAGTATTTTAACAGACCCTAATAAACAAACATTAGAAAATCTTATAGGTTGGGACGCGATGAATTTCGCAAGTGAAACTGAAATCACTAACTATGATCTAATTCCCGAGGGACACCATAGATTAGCCGTTCCAGTACAAGGTGGATGGCCTGAAACTTATGCTGCTTTTACTAATACCCATAAAACTATATTTGATGGTAATCTTAGAGGAATGAGTAAACAAAACGCATCAGTACAAACTTGGGATGTACATAATCCATTTGGAAATTCAACCTCAGCTGATCATAATGATTATGGTATAGGTTATAAAGTAGGAGAGTTTCATTATCCTGGTAAAGACAATTATAGATGGCTCACTGATTTTACAAGTAGTAATACAAGTTGGAATGTTAACGGTAAATTAGAAAGATTTTACAGATGGTATTACAGTACGACTCTCTGGACCTTTTTTCACGCTGCTAGTACAACTCCATCATCCTTGCCTTATGGTAGTTCAGTAGGTGGACTTATTATAAACAGTAGTAGTTTCTTCCAAGACTTTGGTTCTGGGGCTGGTAGAGGTATGCATTGGCATCACAACGATTCAAACCAAAATAATTCTATAACTATTCCTGGTAAGCGTACTACTACATCAAACTGGACATCGCAAGAAGTTATTGATTATGGCGAGAGAAGTCCAAGAGAATGGTATCCTAGCGATCCAACTAGGCCAAGTGATGAGGTTCCTCAAGATATACTTGATTGGGCAGACGATCCTCAAAATATATTAGTAAATACTACTGCTAATAGTGTTAATGGAGTAAATTATGGAGAATCAGAAACAACTGTTGATGGTGCTGTTACTTCTGGAGGTGGTTTTACTCCTTTCGGAACATATGGTTCATCGGATGATTGGAGTATTACAAATAATACATCAATATTTGCTGGTGAAGAAATAGAGGTAACGTTTACAATAGTTGGAGTATGGAGCGGTGCTGGTTTTACAATGTTGCCCACAACAGCGTACTATTATGCAGCGCAGGCAAACCCAGCTACTATTGATATCACGCTTGAACTTCAAGATGGTATAAGTGGTGGTCAAGTATGGGGTAGTGAGATTTTTGATCCAGCTGATGACCAAACAGGGACCACGTCATTAACTGTAGATGGTACCACATATACTACTGTAACCAATGATTACACTAACAATCCTTATAATTGTCTATCTACTACTAACACTACTGAAAATACTAATAGTGCTAAAACAATGGGTTATCAATCCTCTTCAACTGTAGCTTTCCATCCTATTAATTGGGATGGTGCAATACCAGTAGCTGGTCTTTCCCAGTGGGATAGCACTGATCCCCATATGAAAGAGATTGTTTGTAAAGCAAAATGGAAATTTTCTAATGAGGTTTCTAATATATCGCAAGCACCCGCGATGGAAGCTGCAATGGAAACCCGTACAAATCCAGTTTTTGGATTTCCAGGTTACAATGTATCTAAGAAAGTTATAGAAGAATTAAATATAAAATTTAGTGTTAGCAATCCTAATGGTGCAATATCATTTTTCATAGATGATTTTAAAATAGAAAAAATACTTTCTTTAGAAACACCAGAAAATCCTGGACAATTATCTATCCCATCCCAAGCAGCAATACCACCAGCTGACGTACCTGCTTGGGCGGAGGTTGAAAATAGATTAAAAAATGCCGCAAATGCTCAAGAAGATGCTTGGTATATACCCCCAAACCAAGGAACCACAGTAGCTTATAATGCAGTTCAAACATATGGGCCTAATAATCCTACAACAAATACTACTATAGCCGCAGCAGATACTGGTATATCTTACAGCTGGCCAACTCCAAATCCAAATAATGTAACTGATTATAACGATTATAATGACGGTGTAATAGATAATGGTTATGACGTATTACACATGGATCCAGCTTCGGCAACTGTTGGTACTGGGAATGGAGCGTATATAGTATTACGTCCTGCGTTCAATATACCTGAAATAGCGACAGCTGGTAAATGGTTGATGGTTGATATTATCACTGATGATCTTTGGGCTCCACAAGGGAATACGAATAATAATTGGGGATTATTTATTAGAAATGTTCTTGATACAAATATGGGGTTGTCACAACTAAATCAAACGGCTTTTTACTATAATCCAGACTGGTTTACCAGCGATATACCATATGGTACTTATGGGCATGGGTTTGGTGGTAGTTGGGCCAATGATGAACGTAGTATAGTTCTTGGTGAAGTAGCGGCTCATTATCCTAGTCACACTGAGATACATGGTGGAGATATAATTGATTTATCAAATTACTCAAGTACAACTATAAATAATTCTAATTCTAGATTATGGAGAGCGGTATTTAAAGTAGGTGACAATAGTTATAATGCTGTTAATAATCACGAAGAGTTTAGAATATTGGATTGGAGACAAGAGGGTAAAATAAAACATATAAATATTAGAGATATTTCAGAAACCGTAACAGGTGGTGATATTAATCATTTTAGGTTTAGAGATGTAAATGCTAAATGGGGATTACCTACTTTTTCAAACCCAACCTCTTGGAAACATCCTCATTATAACGCTCATGATGACATATTAATAGTAAATAGTATTTCTAAAAGAAAACTTTTTTATAATAATGGTGCTATTCATTTTGTAGAAGCGGCTTTAACCGGTCAACATGTACAACAATCATTTAGTACTGATACCGCTGTGCCTTGGCAACTTACAGCAGCGCAGGATGGTTATGAACTCAAAATAACTGTATCAAATTTCGTACAAAACGGAGAAGAATTACGAGTATCTCTTGTTCAATTTGATGATGGTAGTAATGATTTTTCTCGAATGTTACTTCACGTAGATGGAGATGGTGATTATATTGTTAATTTTAATCTTACAACGCCTAGCGATGTTGGTGGTGTAACTTCTGCAACGAAAAACGGTCTTCCGTATACTAAACATAGTTATAATACATACACTACTGGTGCTACTGCTAATCATAATTCTATTGCATTTCGTCCAAAACAAACACTTTCAAGCGTACCTTACCACACAGACACTTTAACTTGTAGTATTAATAGCGTTTCTTTATCGGACACATCGAATATAATAACTGGTGGATCAATTGATTATTGGGAGTTTATAGGTTTTGACCCTACAGACGATAATTTTATATATTTTGAAAATAATGCTATAGTACTAAACGAAGCTAAAGATTCGCACGAAATAAGACAAGTTATTAATGGACCAGTAAAAACTGGTGATAGTTATAGAATTAATTTCAATCATAATTTAACATCTGGAGTATTTTATGCTTACTATTTTAATAGTCAAGGTAAAGGTTTTAGAACATTTTATATAAGTTCTGGTGGTCCATACGTACAGGGTACGACAGGTTTACCAGGTTCACCAGCATATTACGATCGTGTACATCAAATAGGTGACGCAACTATTAATGACAGTGGTTATAGTGGGGAGTTACAAAATACTTTTGTTATTAAATTTGTTGAATGGTTTTCATTTACAGCACAAACAACTCAAGATTTTGTTAGTGGTACTTTAGATAATTTTTCTATGAAAAAAGAGTTTATAAATTTCGATGCGAAAACATTATCTTTCAGTGAAGAAACTAAAGGTTGGGTAAGTTTTAAATCATTTATACCTGAAAACGGTGTTAGTCTATCTAAGCAATACTATACTATGAAAGACGGTCAATTATGGAAACATCATTCTAATGAAACTAGAAATCAGTTTTATGACCAAGGTCTCAACTATCTTCCTGAATCGTATATTATAACGATATTTAACCAAGAACCTTCATTAGTAAAAATATTTAATACATTAAATTACGAAGGTAGTCAATCTAAAGTACAACAGTACAATATTTATAATATAGATAAAACTATTAGACCTGATAACGTTAGTAAAAAATCAGGTTGGTATGTAGATTATATAAAAACTGACAAACAAGAAGGAACGTTAAAAGAATTTATAGAAAAAGAAGGGAAATGGTTTAATTATATCAGAGGCGCCGTTCCTACTAACGGGATGAAAACAAGTGAGTTTAGCTTTCAAGGATTAGGTATTGTAAGTTCTATTCAATAGTAAATGTAATTAATAAAAATTAAAAAATATGGGTGTAATATCTTCTTTTGTAATGAATTTAAGAGACGTAAGCGCTAGTGGTGAGTCTAGAGATTTTACTATTAATGGGGATGTTGACTCTAAATTTTATATTCAAGCTATAAAAACTACTGGTGAATTTTATAATTGGATAACACAACAGTGGGCTGTTGGTTTTAATTCAAAAAATAATTTTGAAGTTACTCTTACTGGAGGCGCATTTGTTTCTAGTGTTGTTTTTCCAGCAACGACTGGTGAATATTTTATAACTTTATTTTCTATACCTGGATCAGGAACAACATTTGCTAAATCGACTGGTGCTGGTGATATAAATATACTTCGTAAAAAAATTACTCAAGTAGCTAATTCTACATTAACTTTTAATACAGTTTCTACTAGTAGTTCTGACAATTATGACGCTACCGTAGGATCACCAACAACGGTAACGTCATCTCCTACTACCATACAACCAATAAATAACGCTATAGATTGGGATATAAAAAACACCTCTGATAACTCATTTAGTTATGGTTTAAGATTAATAAGACAACCGTTAGCGACTGATTGGTATTTTGAAACTACAGACACTGTTAACGGAGCTATATCAAGTGCTACTGAAGTTGTCGTTGATGATTTAACAGATTTAACTGAAGGTATGACTATAACTGGTGTTAGTGGTGGAAGTTTATCTGGTACACCTTCTATAGTAAGTATAAACACTGAAACAAATACACTAACATTAAGTTCTGCTCAAACATTTGCTGACGGTATAACATTGACAATAAGAGCGTATGGTGCGGGTCTAATATTAGATGCTTGTGGCGCTGGTATAACTATAGGAGATTTTACAGCCACAGAAGCGGCGTTAACAAAAACAGTTAGAACTGATACTAATAGTACAACAATTAATTTAAATGGTACATATGGTATTAGTGGGGGTGGTCACGTTACTGTTGGTGGGTTGAATGTTATTAATACTGCTAGTAATACTGTACAATCTGTTTCTGCTAGTTCTAGTGCTGGTAGTATAGTTGTTGAGATTAGTCAAACTGCTATTCCACAAGGTGTAATATTACATTTTACTGGTTCTACTAGAACAATAACACTTAAAGGAGATATAACTATTAACCAAATGCCTAGTTCTAATAGAACTATAAGTTTAAATTTAGATAATTTCATAACTGTAGGAACAGCATCTTAAAAATATAAAACATGGTAATAAAATTTACAACATTAATTAAAAATGATTCTTTACAAGTGGGAGATGTTGCTTATTATAAAACAACAACATCTATTGGTTCTACAGATTTCGCTTATAATCCTATGCGCATAGGTAAAATAGATGACATATCAAGTGATAGTATAACTATTAATTCAGTTAGTTCTACACCTGGTCCCAATGATTTTATTATGTTCTCTAAAGATAAATCAGTTAATAATACTAGTTTATTAGGATATTATGCAGAAGTTAAAATAGCTAACAATTCAATGGAGCACGCAGAGTTGTTTACACTTAGTTCAGAAATTGCACCTAGTAGTAAATAAAGTGTAAAAACTGTGATTATATGTAGTATAATCAATTAAATTAAATAAAATGGAAGATAATATAAATTTTAGATCTTTCAAGGAGGGTGATTACGAGATATGTTGTGAATGGTGGGAATGGTGGTGGAAAAAAGTGGGGTTAGATCCAGTAAGAAGAGTGTTTCTACCAAGAGATGAAAGGTGTTTTATTATAGAAAAAAACAATATTCCAGTAGCAGCTACATTTTTGTTTTTAACAGAAATACCAATTGTTGCTTGGACAACATATTTGGTTTCAAACCCAAATTACAAAGAGAAAGATAGAAGAGATTTAATAAAACTCTTAATACAAAATATAGAAAAAGAAGCTGAAAAATACGGTATAATGCAATTATTTACAGTTTGCGGTGACATGCACATGTCAAATATACATGGTGATTTAGATTGGATTATGGTTCCGGTAAAATATGAAGGCTTTAAATATTTAACAAATAATTTTATAAAAAAATAATTATGGGTAAAAGAGCAGCAAGAGCGCAAGCACGAGCTATGGCACAAATGAATAAATTAGCTCAAGAGCAGTTTGATTATTATAGAGATAAACAAGCGGCTCAAGAAATTTCTACAGCCGAACAAAGGGCTGAGTTTGAAGCTTTTAGATTTGAGAATCCATTTGCTAGTATAAGAAATCCTTACGCAGATATGCAAACGGATTTTGAAAATTTATATGAAGGTATGGAAAATCCTTATGAGGATTTAACAGTAGATATGAAAGCTGCTGAATTCCAAGCTCAACAAGGTCAACAACAAAGAGCAGATATATTATCCGCCTTACAGGGTGCTGCTGGTACTAGTGGTATAGCTGGTTTAGCGCAATCTTTAGCAAATCAAGGAGCATTACAAGCGCAACAGATAGCAGCTGG
>TARA_R100001594_G_scaffold115686_2_pt1 | contig 14259 bp, 21 predicted proteins | sample TARA_R100001594 | Tara Oceans TARA_R100001594 (sample SAMEA2622752) | marine metagenome | biome: marine biome (ENVO:00000447); feature: marine epipelagic mixed layer (ENVO:xxxxxxxxx); material: "saline water (ENVO:00002010), including plankton (ENVO:xxxxxxxx)" | depth 150 m | reverse complement strand
CCGGTTACACTTACAGTCGCACCGCCAGTAGCGGTTTCAGAACCAACGGCGGAAGTACCTGCTACTCCTGTAACAGCAACAGTTGCACCGCCAGTAGCGGTTTCAGAACCAAGAGCGGAAGTACCTGCTACTCCTGTAACTGTTACAGGGAGTGCGGTGCTCCAAGCACCTTCGTTCCAAGTACCTCGTCCCCAGCCTCCTAAGTCTGTGTTAGCCACAACTTAGTCCTAAAAACTACGCGATACGGATTATCGCGTTACTTGCATCCGCTGCAGGGAACGTAATAGTAAAATCACCACCAGAAGCAGTTTTATCCGCCCCAAAGTCAAGAACAGCAACTGCTTTATCAGAGTCAGAATCGTTGTAAATTAATGCTCCTCGTGCTGTAAACGACGCACTACTCCAAGTACTATCAGAAAAATCAGTAAATGCTGTAGTACTGCTGGTTGTTGGATCAACTCTTGTTAACGTATTACCACCTGCGGTGTATCCCGTACCAGATACTTCATTGCTGGTCGTATATGCAGTTGTGCCAGCGCCTAAACTCGCGCTAGAGGTGTACAAGGCTATCTTAAAAGTATCCCCGCCACTATTTTTAAAGTTATGTACTGCTTCTAATAGTTCTTGTTTAAAAGAAGTACACATCGCTTGTGTAATTGCCATAATATGCTCCTAACTAACCGCTTGCCTAAATTGACCTGAACGATAGGAATCTTCCCGTAATTTACCATCAGAAAGGTTCTTTAACAGTGATATAGATTGTAGATATAATTTTTCATAATTAGCGATTATATCTGGTTCGCCTTTCATAAACCGTATGGCTTCGATCAAAGCCCCATTCAATAAAGCAGAGTCAAATTCATCCCCTAGCCATGTAGTACTTGCTGTAACTATTGACTCTGGGTAGTACCCATAATGTAATTCCATTGAGTAATTACTATTAGGTGTTGGGCCTAATATAATCGAAGTATCAGAAAAAAGCGCATAATGTACGGGAACCCCGGTAGTTGCTGGATTAGGGTATGCTTCACGTATAAAATTAACATCTTTGTTAAGAAGGTAAGTATAAACACTACTACTATCTAGCACCGCTAAACTATACGTGTATAAAAAGTCAGTAGGTAAAGTTAAATATTTGTTACTAGCCGTAAGTGCGCCAGTAACGTTCCTTCTAAGAGCAGGTATTTGTACTGTATTATATATTTTTTGTTCTGCTTGCTTAGTAAACATAGATATTTGATCGTCTGTAAATGTAGTTTCACAGATATCTGCAATGTTTGTTTTTAAGTCTGCGTAATTCATAACTATCTCATTAACTAACGCTTACAGTAACATTTCCAATATGCCCAGTACCAATTAAGTCGTTAGGGGTTAAATCAAAAGGATCATTACCCCCACCAACCGGATTCCAGCCCCATTGTATACCTCTGCTACTGTTATCACCGGACGCCCCAAAACTCGTATCAGGTCTTGGATCTCGTAGAGCCTGTGGATCATCTACAGGATATTTACCTTGACGATTTTGAGGGTGGTCAGGATCAACAACATCTTTGCCAACACGCAACCCGGTTTTAACACCATTACGAACTTCGTAAACAAGATCTTTTAGGGGGTACCGAAATCCTGTACGATCACAAAACCCAAAAGCATTTTTAGAAGAGGCAAAACGTGTAGCCATACTACTCAATCTTACCTTTCTCTTTCATAAAAATACCTGCTGCAACTGTTACTGCCGCCGCAATTAAAAACACTGATGCAGCTTTAGGTATAACTATTGATAAAAGAATAGCACCTACACCCACAGCTATCCAAGTTGTCGGTTCAACTAATCTACTTTTTATCCATTCCATAGCTTCCATAACATACCTCCTGATTAATATTTCTAAGTTAAATTCTAGCAATACGAGGTACAAACCTCGCTGAAGTTTTCTCTCTATCCTCTCCGGCTGCTAATTCAAATTGAGCCTCATATTCACCTTTTAGTAATTGAAGTCTAGGAGCAAGTTCAGGGTCTTTCATAGCAATATTATATGCTAACCCAGCTACTAAACACGGTAAAAATCTAAAATTCATATCTGCGGTTTCAACACCGTTACCAGCATCTTCAATACGTCGTAACCGCCAATACACAAGTGTGTAATCATTACTATCTGGCACAGGCCACACATTTACTTTAGGCGCGGCAGTTAATCTTTCTATCCATACTTGTATAGGTCTGCCGCGTGTTAACTTGTTAGGTATTGAAGCATATGTGCTTACGCTAATTCGACTTATATTAAGGTCTGATTGTTTAGTGGTACTACCGCTATCAGTACGTATAACTTGCTCTAACAAATCTATAGTATCGGCAGGAAGAGTATATTGAGAAGTACCTGTCGTAAGGCTTACGGTTCCAGAATCTACAGTCCAAAGGTTTATACCTCTGTTCTGCCATTCAATAGTAAGAATATTCATAGATCTACGAGCAGTACGAAGATCATATCCAGAACGCATTTCACGGCCAGCACGTTCCCACGCTTCTTCAGCAATCTCGGTAAAATTCATATCAAACGCGGTGGTGCCTGATGTAGCCATTACGCTTTCCTATACCTTTTTGTTTTAGCAGCTATTTTTCTTGGCTGCTTCACGAACTGCTTTCCGGCAGCAGTCCCTTGGCGCTTTGCTCGCGTGGTCGCTGCATACTCCTGTGGAGACAGAGACTTGATGGCGCTCTTCGGTAGATACCGTTCGCCCGTCTCGCTCGACTTCTTGCCCGATTTGGTTTGCCATTCTTGTTTTGTCCAATTCTTTAGTGATCTCTGTGATTTCTTTAAACCACCTGTTTTGTAATAACGACGCATTACGACTTATAGCCCCCGCCAGCTTTCTTATATTCTTTAGCTAACATTTGAGCCTTGCGAGCACTCCACTGGCCGGGGTTTCCCCCTTTGCCACCAGATTTAATTCTACTAAACAAACGTTTCCTCATACCCGGCTTGGTATAATTCCCCGCTTCATTTACCCGTGATGTTGAACCGCCCGCTTTGTAGTATCGACGCATTAGGAGCCTTTCATAACTACCATTTTAGCATTACGAACACCTTGACGAGCTACACCACAACCACGAGGCTTGCCGCCTTTTACGCCGCCGCCGTGACCATACTTCAACATACCGCCGCCCATTTTCTTGACAACTCTTCTCCTCTTCTTCTTCTTCTTCTTCCCCTCCTTATTTTTTGATTTAATTTTTTCTACTTTAGCGTCTGCTAAAGCGCCTTCTATACCGGCTTCCGTAGCACCTGCACCTGCACCCATCATAGCGCCCAAAGCGCCCATCTCGGGACCAGACCCTACTACTTTTCCTGATTCATCTACCATATCACCAGTTACCATATCACCAGCTTGGTACTTCATAACTTTCTTATCTTTCTTCATCTTATTTACCTACTTTCTTCATAGCTTTGTTGTGAGCACCTTTAAACGAACTACCTTTACGCATAGCTTTTTTCATACTTGCCATATGTTTTTTACTATGGTGTTTAGAATGAGTTTTTAAAACATCCTTTTGCTTTTTGCTAAGTTTTCTAGCCGCATCTTTTTTCCGCACTTAACACCTCCAGCGTTTTCTAGCTTGTCTAAGACGACTGTTAGGATCTTTAGCTGCTTTGGGGAACTTTTTCATTTGCCCTGCGGAACGAGCACAATAAGACTTACGCCTGTTAGCGGCTTTACTTCCGGGTTTAACTTTACCCGTAACCGCTGTTTTTAGCTTACTGCCGGGGTTTTTACGTCTATATGCTTTTACCCCGGCTCTAGTCATACCGGCACCAGACTTGGTGGGCCTAAAGTTTTTCTTGTTCCTTGCTGGCATATTATCGGGTTTACGTACATTACCCCCAGATTTATAATATGAACGCATGAAACTACCCTATGAATAAAACACCGTTAAAGACGACATATGTGTTTGTGTGTACAGCACGTATCCACCACCCGCAAACAAGATCCCATCATCAGGAACATCAGGGTACTGCGTAGTATTTGCAGAAGCTACAGTATTAAACTGCATACGAACGCTACCAGATGAAGAACCTTCTCGGAAGGTAATGGTACCTGCAGTACCAGTATTCACAGCATATATCCCACGAAGCCTCATTCGACCTCTAAACATAGGGGCAGCAACAGCCGTTCCAGAACCAGCACTAACATTACCAGCAGGATTACCTACCGCTGCTATAGCCGTTACAGTTGCAAAATAAGCAGATCCAGTTGCCGTACCTGCATTAGCACCTGTTATAGACTCGGTTGCAGACGACCCCGTTTCATCCGTTCCCGTTACTGTAAATGATATACCTGAATCATCTCCAGCACTAAGAATAGTAACATTACGGGGTTCGTCAAAAGTAACCGACCCACCAGAAGCTAAAGCTCCTCCTATAACCAGATTAGCATTATTCCCTACAGAAGCTGCTGTAGAAATACCATCGGCATCTATAGCAGCCGCTTCTATAAACGTAGATTGAATATCAGAAGACATATGTATCTCCTATTCAAATGGTGTTGCTAGAGTACCATCACCATGTAAATGAGCTTCGCAATGCCAAACGGCTGCTGTCGTTGCTTTTAGTCGGATAATTCCACCAACAAGCCAACCCTGTCCCGCTGTACCAAGATCAATGGTATCATCATCGCTTGCATCAGGTATAAAAGCGTTCATGTCAGTAGCCGTTGCTGGATCAAAAATCATGGCAAAACCAGAATAAAGATCGCTGGTATTTTGCGTATTGATTTGTCCTGCGCCAGTAAAAGTCGTACCAACAATAAAAGTATATTGAAGCCCTGCCGCTGCCGTAGGTAGCGTAACAACAATCCCTGCTGCGCGATTAAGAGTGAAAACTGCACCAGATTGAGTTGAGGCAACTGAGTAAGTTGCATCTTCAATGGAAACGACGTTGTCATAAGACGAGACGTAACCAGTAGTAACCAGATTACCGCTTGTATCAATATCAAGATTGGTGGTTATCGCGCCGGTACCGGCGGTTTTAGAAATTTGCTCAAACCCGTTTTCGGAACGGACGGGACCGTTAAAAGTAGTGTTTGCCATGTTTATCTCCTGTCTTGGCAAATGTCAGCCGCACAATGCAGCTGTCAGGGACAATTAAGTATATAATAAAGAGAGGGGAGTAACAAGTACCCCCCTCAATACGCGGTACTAAGCTCCGGGTGATCCAAAAATTCCAAGTGGATCAGAGACACCGAAAGAATAACGCTCCCGTGCCTTGTAACGACTATTACCCGTATCAAAGTCAGCATCCATAGATGTCTGCATTGCGGTACGAGTGAAGTGTTTCAAGCCATTAGGTACGTCAGTCATAACAAACCACGCATCTGTATCCGTTAGATAGTGGTTGACTGCATAACCTTCAGGAATAGAACCATTACTCTTAATGGCGTTCAGGTCGTTATCTGCTGTGCTTACACGACCCTCAGTCTCCAACAACCGAGTAGCAACGAATTGCAAATCAGATGGGATAATGAGTTTACGTGGGCGAGCAGCAATCAACAGGTCACGCTCATCCGTCCAACCACCAATCTGGATAACGGCGGCTTCAAGAGAAGTCTCGTTAAGATCAGCAGCAGTCGCAGGAGTGTTAGAGTTGGTACCACCAGAAACAAGTGGGTGAGAAGTAGAGCAAAGCGCTACGCCGTCCCCGTAAGTGGTGGAGAAGGCATCATTAAGAATAGCTGCCCCCTTGACCTGTTTTGTGTAAGCCATAGCGCGGGCAAGAGCCTTCGTATAACGAGCAGACAAGGAGTCATACAAGTTATCTTCAACAGCTTCCTCAGTAACTGAGAATCCCATCGCAATGGTTTCGTGTGTGTAACGAGCCGTCCATGCTTCTTGTGCATTGTCATACTCGATGGCAGAGCCTTCGTCTTTGACAGGTGCAGCAGAGAAACCAGACAGTTTCGTTTCTTCCTCAAAAGAGCGGTCAGAAGACTCGGATTCGAATATCTCCTTATGCTCTTCACCGTACTTCGCATACTCCATACCAAACAGAGCATTAAGGCCGGGGAGGAGTTCTTTAAGTAATTGGGCGCGTGATATAGCCATTTTACATTACTCCTCTAAACGCCGGTTGTGTTGTTGAACGCGTGACCAGCATTCCACTTAACGAGCACTTCAGGAAAGGCCGTTGAAGAGGTTTTAGTGTCGGTCACTACATCTACTACACGAAGTGGGAAAGTAGCGGTGGTAGCGGAAGTGTCGTCAACAGCAATTTTAGAATTGCCAGTAACAGTACTGCCGGTATTATCTACCATCTGCAAGTTTGCCCCGATATCGGTAATAGCAAGATCAGCTATAGTCGTACCAGAAGATACAACTGCAACTTTAAACAACACATTCGGATCATCGACCACATATGCCATAGCATCACTAGCAACTGTGCTAGCGGGCCAATATTGTTTGAATGTAATTTGAGAAGTACTAGGATCAGTGTAAGTACATCCCATAAAGACACCAATAGGTGTCATAGCAGCGTCAGCGGTATCTCGCTCAACGGTGCCGCCAGTTACGAGTTTGACAGCATCTCCGCAAAAAATATCGGTACCGTATGCACTAGCAATTCTATACAAGCGAGTGGCACCATTATACGGAGAATTATCAAGCATCTTAACGGGCTTCAGTCCATAAGGACCAGAGATTGTAGGATAAGCCATTGCTTATATACTCCCGAGTTAAATGTTAAGATCCTTCACCAAAAGTAACCTTCGTTTTCCGATCATTAAAGAGCGGCATACGAGGGTCATTCTCCCGCATTAGGTTGTTATCTACAGCAGCTATTTGAGCTTTGCTTTGCGCATTATAGTACGCATTGCGCTCTTCAATTAACTCCTTTGGAGCTTTACAAAGCATCAACCCCCCAATTACAACATTATCCTTGAACCTTTCTTGTTCAATCGTAACCATCGTAATTTCTGGGTGGTCTTCTGCCTTAACAGGCTCCCAACCTTCACGCAGTTTTGAGGAAACATTAGTAGCATCAACGTTACCTAACGTCGCTACGCGAACCCAATGAAATTCATAACCCGGCTCGGGAGTAGGTGAGGGAAGCACCTCGGGGCGCTGCCAAGCTCGTTTACGGGTCGTTTTTTCTCGTGTTTCTTGCTCACGGTTAATTCTATTATCAGCCATTAGCATCTTTCCTCATTTCTATTGCAACCTGTTTGGCGTATTCTTCAAGAGGGACTCCTAAACGATTTGCAAGGGTTACTTGTGTTTGCGTTAGTCTCACCTTCTTAGGTGTTGTGCTCCGCGTAGCGGGGGCAACCACATTAGCCTTCTTACGTTTAGGCGTTTCTCTATCTAATTCTTCAGCACCCTCGAAATTTTCGGGGAATACTTCTCGCATACGACTATTTATAGTGTCGTAGTAGTCATCGCTTTGCGGGCTTACGCCCTGTTTGACAAGTTTATTATGCAACCCCAGCGCAAAACTTGTCATCTCGTCATCTGAACCAAACCATGTATTAGCTTTCGCCCATTCATTAGCCCGGTCATCAACCTGCACTGGAGCGGATTGTGGTACATCTCCTTCTACAGGGGTTCCCTCTTCCTGTAAAGGTATTTGTATGTTGTTTAAGCGATCTGATCGTATCTTAGCAGAAGTTAACTGTTCTTGTGCTTCTACGACTGCATCTGAGTCACCGGCTTCGTAAGCCTCTTTATACGCACTTTTGGCTCTTTCCAGATCACTATCTGCTGTACGTTTAGCTTGATCTAAAAGCACTGTTTGGTTTTTAGTAGCAGATGTTTTAAGACCCTTGTTCTCTTCTACAAGCTGTTGAGTATACCTCTCAAGTTCTTCACGTTCACGAAGAGCTTGTTCTTTTGCCCTACGTTCGTCGTGATAACCCTTACTAAAGTGCTTTATCCTCTTACGAACTTTGTCAGAATAATCTTCAAGTTCTTCGTCAGTCACTTCTTCGGGAGGTTCAGATGCTTTACGCCCCCTGTCTTGTTCAGGAGTATCATCTACAACTTCAACTTCAAAATCATCGGCCCCGTTAGCTGCTTTTTTGGAAGGTTCTTTTACTTCCTCGGCTGCGCTACCGGATAGATCAACATCTATGGCACTAGAAGATTCTACCTCAATTTCTGCTTCTTCATTATCAGGTTCTGGAAAACTAAACTCTACTTTTTCAAAAGGCATATGAATACCCTCCTATGCTTTGCAGATGCCGCGAGGATCAGGAATAACTGCCTCAACAGAATCGTCGTTCATCAATCTAAACTCTTTACCATTGACAGTAAAACGTGTGCCAGTGTTCATACGAAACATAACGTAATCACCAACCTTACACCAAGGACCATCAGGAAAACGGTCTTTATCAGTATATGCACCGTTACCCATATCTATAACAATGCCCATAATAGAAGTAATATACTCCCTATGTTTTTCGCTTTCTGTTTTTAACAGAAGACCTCCTCCGTAGTAGTCATCAATATCGGGCAAAGCTACCAATATATGATACCCACATGGTATAGGTAATTGTGCTTCCCAATCTTCATCAGATACAGGTTTAAGTTCTGTTGCTGTGCTATTCATCGTCATCATCTTCCAAATAATTGCGCGAGAGGTCTTCTATATGTGAAAGTGCGGTGTCGAGACCCCGGATCAAACCACACACATTTCTATACTCGGCAAAGTCTTTTGGACCTCCCCCAGCAAGAAATTCTACAGCAGAGGAACGTTGTTCCCCGATACGTTCGTTAAGCACGTCAAAGACGGTTTTTGGCATATTTACTCTCTTTTATTATTGGGCTTAGTTACTTCCTTCAATATATCAATATCCATTTTATCCGCTGCCTTTCTCATATCCGCATCAACCTTTATTCTTGATTTTTCTGCTTCTACAAGTAATTCAGCTTCATCTATTTTAATTTGTTGGGCATCTATAGCCGCATCAACTTGATCTTTTTGTGCCTTGCGCATTAACTCTGCTTGTTGCAGCGCAGAATCAGCCTGATCTTTTTGTGTCTTACGTTGTACTTCGGCCTGTTTAACGGCTACTTCTTCACGCCGTAATTGTAATACAGGATCTTGTGCTTTTTGTTGGGCTTCTCGTTGAGCAGCTTCTTGTTTATGAGTTTCAGTAAGTTGTTTACCTGCATCGGCAACAAGCCTTGAAAGTTCAGTTTCAATTTCTTCAGACAACGGTTGGTCAGGTGGCGGAAGCGGAACACCAAGTTTCTCTTCTATCTGTTTACGATAATTAAACCCTAGATGTTCTGCTATGTGTGCTTGTAACGCCATCATAATTTGTTGTGCTTGCGGGTTCTGTCCGATTAATTGAGCAACCATAGGATCTTGCATAAACGCCATATGTGTTCCTATATGAGCGTCATGGTCCTGATATATAAAGGCTTTCATTGGTTTTCCAACCAGTGCGGCCATATTTTCACTAACAGGATCTGTAGGATTTATATCGTCTTTGGTAGGAACAAGTTTGTCTGCGTTCTTAACACCCAACACCTCAATCATCTGTCTATGTAACTGCGGCAGGTCATATATCTGAGGTGCAGACTGAGACATCTGAAGAACAGCTTGATACTGTACAACCCGTTGCGCCATAGTAGAACTGTTAGGATCACTAACAGGAATTACGTCTACAGTATCGTAATCTGAACGTCTGGCGCTTATCTCTCCGCGAAACGGTTTGTAGTCATATGAATCAGCCGCATATTCGGCCATTATCTCTTTAAGAAGTTTAAACTCCTGCTTCATTGCGTAATGAACACGAGCCTGTACCGCAGCCATAGGTTTGAGAGTGCGCTCAAGTAAAGCCAGTGTCGTACCTACAGGTGCATTAGCCGACATATCAGATATATTCATATCGCTGATAGCACCAAGACGACGACCTTCCTGAGTTATCTGATTGAGAAGTTGGAGAAGTGTATTGCTGGGTTCTTTATACGGGAGTGGCATAATGTTGTCGCGTATACTACCTGACGGTACATCTACGTCGCGCCACTCGCCGGGTTCGATAGGCGTATCATCGCCTTTGATTCTAAGACCCCGAGATTTTATACCCCCCGGTAGATTAGATAACGTACCTGCATCTACCAGTTGACGAATAAGACTCGTACCGGCTTTAGCATACCCGCCAATAATATGAATAAGACCTAAACCATAAAAACCAAACCCCGGCACGTATACATAATGTACAAAGTGTTGTCGTTTTAACATGAGTGGATCTTCAGGATCCCAGTTTCTACGTATAGCAAGCACTTCATTAGTACTGCGTTCTATAGTAACTACGTAAGGTTTTGCTATTTCATCCTCAGAATCATCAATACCATCAATAATTAGGTCAGCATGTATTTCATAAATTGCATACCGATCATCATCAGTTATAGAATAACCACCCTCTTCGGCTTTACGTTCTTCTATATCAGTATGAAACGGTTGTGGTTCTTGTAGCTCTATATCCCTGTAGAACTCGTTAGCCTGAAGTTTTTTCAGATCGTTCTTTGTTTTACGCATTATATGCGTAACACGTTCTGCACTTTCTATATGAGACGCACCATAAGGCACGATAACATCTTCTGCTGGAATATAGATAGCTGTCTGGCGATCTATATTTGGATCATAGTAAACTTTCTTAAAGGCAGATCCTGAAAGTCCGAGACTATATAAGAGTCGTTCGTGTTCGGGACGGTACTCAATCATACGCTCAGTGAGTTCATAGTTCATGTCTGCTTTTACACGAGCGGCAGCTTCTTCTTTTTCTTTTGTTTCTTCTCCGAGTATCTTGGTTTTTACGGGACCGGCAGCAGGGAAAGTCTCACTCATAGTCTCCGCTTGAAAGCGGATAGCCGCTTCTGCAAGCACCGTCGAATAAACACCACACGCGCCTTCCCACGGATCCGTCCTTTCTTCATACTTGAATCCAAGCACGTCGAGTCCTTTAACGAAGGTGTCTGCCCAATCCTTGCGACTATCAATGTCAGCATCGACCAACCCTATAAGTTCATCAGCTATATTTGCTAATTCGTCTTCTTCTAAATCTTCGGCTATATTCCTGTCAAATACGTCTTTCTCGCCCCCATCTTTTCCGCCGGGGATAAGAGTTATCTCAACACTACCATCATCAAGAGTAACCATGTCAGGATTAACAACTTCTATCTCTAACTCACCTTCGGGTTCTTCTATTCCTTCGGGTAGCGGTGTCATTGTTTTTTCAATAGCCATAATACATTCCTAATAGTACCCGCCAGTACGACGTTTAAAATATTGTATTTCTTCCGGTTCATCAGAAGGCAATCTTATAAAACCGCCTTGCCTGAATCTCATAAGAGCCATTATGGTAGAGTCAACCAAGTCATCATGGCTCATAAATGGAAACCCAGCAATTTCTTCTACCACTTCTTCTGCCCAACGTGTAGCAGGAACCCACACTAAACCAGAAGCTACAATATCGGAAACAGAATTTAACCTTGCCATCTTATCTCCCGATCCTCTATGGGGAGTATATTCCTGCACAGGTAATCCCATTCTACGCATTTCCTGATACAAGGCTGTACCGGAACTCTTCTTCTCCACAATAAACGAATCCGGTTCCCATTCTCCGTATTCTTCCATAGCTAACTGTTTTAACTCAGGAAACTCCATACGCTTCTTTATACTATTTAACAATATAATATTGTACGCGCCAGTTTCTTCGTTTAAGAAAACGCCCCATGTTGTGAGTGCTGTGAAGTCAGCCCGGTTATGAGACTCAGCAGCTGCGTCCAGAGACATTATCAAATACTCACACATAGGTGCTTTATCTTCACCCCACGACTGCCACCATTCCCGTTTTACAATAGAGGCTTCTTCTGCTGTGGGTTCCTGTTGATATTGAGCGTTCCATTGGAACGTAGGCATTGACGCTTTAGTGCGGAGTAGTGCGTCTAAGTCAAAAAAGTCAGGCCACAGAGGTTTTTGTATATAGCCGGAACTGTTTTTATCGGGTATTTCCAATATAGCCGGAAATTCGACTATTTCATACTGATCCGCCTTATCGTTTTTCGACATATCTGTAACAACACGCCCGGTCAGGTCATCCATATGCCATCTGGTCTGAATTATCGCTACACTACCTCCCGGCATAAGACGAGTACGAGCGCCGTAGGTAAACCACTCATATGCCTTCTCAAAAACCTCAAAATTACCGTTAATTACGTCCTGTTCCGAGTGTGGATCGTCAATTAACAGCAAATCAGCACCTCGACCAGCGATAGAGGAGCCAATACCACACGCATAATACTCTCCACCAGCGTTTGTATTCCATCTACCAGCCGATTTAGAGTCTACAGCAAGCGAAACAGTCGGAAAAATGGTCTTATAAGCGTCTGTAGCGATCAAATTACGTACTTTACGCCCAAAATCTACCGCTAAGTCGGTAGTATGGGACACCATCATCACTTTTTTGCCCGGATTTCGTCCTAAATACCATGCGGGGAACATAATAGAGACTAATTGAGACTTTCCGTGACGGGGCGGGATGTTAACACAGATACGATCCTTGTTTCCTTGCTCTATATCCATCAACATATCAGCCAACATGCGATGATGTTTACCTACCTTGTAATCAGGCTGCATATGTTTACAAAATTCTATGAGATCTTCACGTACACTATCATTATATCTCCGAACAGACAGCTCATCGACAAGCCTGTCTATCTCCGCAACCTCTTCGGCAGAATACTTGTCGAGGTTATCCAGCATGATTTGAACTTCATGCCCCGTAAAGTCCTCTACTCTACTTTGCGTCGTCGTTGTCATCCGGTTCTGTCGTTTCTAATCCGAGTTCCTCGTTAACATCCATAGCTTCGCCGTCTATTACAACACCATCAGTATCTCCTTCTGGAGGATTTACAAGTTTTGCCAACTTGGAACGTAGCTTTAACCTTAAATCTTCCGTAGACTGATGCGTTATTGTAACTTCTGACTTCTCTGCAAAAAGACCAACATCAGAAATCTTACCCAACAGCTCCAAGGCTCGTATGCGTACCCGTGGGTCAGGGTTTTCCGCTTCCAACACAAGTTTGTTTGTTACCAGATGTCTTATCTGCACGGCGTTATCTACAACAGACTGCCCAAACTCCTGCAATATACTATTTGTCATAAGAAGCGATGCGGGGGTTAACGTAGCTGCTTTTTTAGATGTCACTTTTTTAGAGACTTTTTCAGGATTATCTGCGTAAGCTATAGCTAGTTTGGCTGCTACGTCCTTATCTTCGGTAGTTGGTTCTACGTTTAAACCGTGTTCAGCCAGTTTTGCAGCCGTATTACACGCGTACTGAGCACGTTTACGTAGATCTATATAAGGAGTGTTAGGGGAGAATGGTACTCCTAATTCTGGTTCTATAACTAATGACATTAATTTTCCGCAGGTAGCTAATAGGCAAACCGTTAATACAATTATAACAGAAAGATCTTTTATTTCAACCGGAGGTGTGGGACTCCAAAGGGGGGGTCTTCTCTATATGGATAAACGGCATACTGAAGGACAAATTTGTGAAACGATTCTCGCGGAATATCTTTTGCGCCTCAATATGTATGTTTATTCAGCATCAGCAATTGTCGGACCTGTAGATGTTATAGCTATAAGCAAAAAGGGTAAAATATACCTATTTGATGCGAAAAAAGACGCAAAACGATATGTACCGGAACGTGGCCGGGAACACAGAATACACAGAGTACTTACTCCAATACAAAAACTACTGGGCGTTAGAATGGCCTATGTAGATGTAAAAACCAGAGAAGTACATATAGTCCCTCCTCTTGACGAAGAAGTAGAAGACGAAAGCTACAACTCTGCCACCGAATAGCCGAAACTCAAAAAAGTACAGAATTTTCGTCTGAAATAGTATTTATAGAGTAGTACTCGGAGTCCCAAGCTGTCACGGGGTCATGGGGGTATGGTGGGGGTAAAAAACCTAGCAATACCTATTAATTCCTACCAAATTAAATTAAAAAGTATCACCTAATGGTAATCCATCTATTGTAATTCACGTGATAACCTGTCATATTATAATTATCGAACGGGGCAATCAAGTCCTGCGATAACGAAAGGCAAGACAATGGCTAAAATTAATTTAGCACCTTATTCTGTTTATCGTTTTTACGATGGAACGGAGGCCATATGGCTTATTAAAAGGGAGGGCGATCCTCGTTGCGCTATCGACCAATTCGAGACAAGAGAAGAGGCCGTGGCGGAACGTAATCGCCT
>TARA_R100001594_G_scaffold88768_1_pt1 | contig 14271 bp, 29 predicted proteins | sample TARA_R100001594 | Tara Oceans TARA_R100001594 (sample SAMEA2622752) | marine metagenome | biome: marine biome (ENVO:00000447); feature: marine epipelagic mixed layer (ENVO:xxxxxxxxx); material: "saline water (ENVO:00002010), including plankton (ENVO:xxxxxxxx)" | depth 150 m | reverse complement strand
TTACCGGGTTCAAATGTAATGACATTACATACTAATAATTCAGAAAGGATGCGTATTGCTGCTGATGGAAATATCGGATTTAATACATCAGATGTGACTGTAGGTTCTTCTGTATCAGGAAGCAGCACAGCTACACCTAAATTTATTACTTATAATAATGATTACTCAAGTGGATATACAGATGCATCATTAAAACTATATTTATTTAATTCAGGAACTACAAGACAAGGATTTACAAGCGGGCCATCATATGACTTGCAATATCACAGTTCAGGTTCTGATGCTGGCAGGCACGCTTTTCATGTAGCTAATACTGAAATAATGCGTATAAATAAAACTCAAGTAGGTATTGGTGACAGTTCTGTAATAGCTAGTAATACAACATCAACTTTAGCTGTAAGAAAAGATACCTCTGCTGGTAGAGGTGGAGAAATTAGTATTGTAAATTATGCTGCTACTGCTGTAGGTAATGAAGCAGCACTTAATTTTGGTTTAGAAAGTTCTACCTATGATTCTGATAATGGTAATTTCCAAATAAAAGCTAGAGTAATGGGTTCAGATGCAGCAACAGACGCTGTATTTTCTAATTGGTCAGGTTCAGCTTTTAAAGAGAGGATGCGTTTAAAAAGTAATGGTACTTTCTATATTAGTGAAGATTTAGGTGCTCATTCTGGTACATATTCTTTTGCCCATAATACTTATGACCATGCAGCAGTATTTGGAGCAAATTCAACACCACTAGGAACTGTTGTTATAGAAGATTATGATGTATCAAGTGGAGTTGGTAATACTGTTTTAAATTGTTATTTACGTGATGAAGATCCAGCTACATATGCTAGTTTTATTAAGTTTACTGATGGTGGTGGTACTGTTGGTTCAGTCACACATAATGATGATGGTGGTGGTGTAAGTTTTAACACAACTTCAGATTATAGATTAAAAGAAAATGTTAATTATGATTGGGAAGCAATACCTTTACTTAATCAATTAAAACCAGCTAAATTTAATTTTAAAAGAAATCCAGCAAAAACAATACAAGGAATGTTAGCCCATGAAGTTGCAGACATAGTTCCTAGTAGTGTTAGAGGTAATAAAGACCACATGGAACCTATAGGAACAATTAAAGATTCTGATGGTAATATAGTATATGAAGGAGTATATGAACACTTTACTAAAACTGATAAAGGACAAACATGGACAAAAACAGGTACAGAACCTCTTTATCAAGAATTAGATTATTCAAGACTTGTACCATTATTAACAAAAGCATTACAAGAACAACAAGAACAGATTGATGCTTTACAATCTGAAATTAACACACTTAAAGGAGAATAAATATGGCAGATTGGAATTGTAAAACTATAGATGTTTATACACATGAACATAATGGATATGAGCAAGTAATCTATAATGTGCATTGGCGAGTAAATAAAGAAGATGGAGAATTTACTGCATCATCTTATGGTACTCAAACTTTAAATACAGAAGATATCCAAGACTTTGTACCATTTGATGATGTCACATCAGAAATGGTTGAGGGTTGGGTTAAAGATGCTATGGGTGAAGATCGAGTAGCTGCTATTGAAGAATCATTAGATAAAGAAATAGAAAGCAAAAAAAATCCTACTTCTGAAACCATAACATTAGAAAATTAATATATAATTAAATTTTATAACTATTAAACATAAGAGAGGAACTTATATGGAAGATAATAACAAAGAGATAACTGAAGTTAGCCTGTTTGAAAAAAAATACGCAACTAAAGATTTAACTCCAAGAGTATTACAAACTTTTATTACTATTAAAGATATGGAAGCAGATGCTAAAAGGTCTAATTATATTGCAGTTAAAGATGCTAGTGCTGTTGAATATCAGAAAATCCAACTGCGAGATATGATTGCAGAGGATGAAATTCAACCTATGGAAGCAGAACAAGAAGCTGAAGTTGTAGAAACTCCCACTGAAGATGGTGCAGGAGATGGGGAAGAATAAAAGAATCATGCCTAGAAAAACAGCACATGATGTAGCAAAAGATTTGGAACAGCATGATGCAGTTTGCCAAGAGAGGTGGAAAACCATCTATAAAAAGACAGATGCTTTACAAGTATCAGTTGACCATATAAAAATTTGGTTATTAGGTGGTTTAACAACTATTGTGGCTTCATTGATTACTTTGATAATTAAAACCTCAATTTAATATGTTAGACAAGTTAATTGATCCTATATCAGATATATTGGATAAATTTATACCTGATAAAGACCTAAAACTTAAATTGCAACATGAACTTAATCAAGAGTTGCATAAAGCTAATATGGCTCAAATTGAGGTAAATAAGGAACAAGCAAAACATGGTTCTTTATTTGTTTCAGGTGCCAGACCTGCGTGTATGTGGGTATGCTGTTTAGGACTTTTTTGGTCATTTTTTCTAGCACCTTTATTAAATTGGTTTTTAGCAATTAGTGGTACAGATATGCCATTACCTGCTATAGAAACAGATGGTTTACTAACGCTAACGCTTTCTTTATTAGGACTTGGTGGTTATAGATCATTTGAAAAGTTTAAAGGTGTTGCTAGAAATAGTTTAAAAGATTAATGGAAAAAAAAGTAATAGCTATGTTGCGTAAACATGAGGGTTTGCGTAATTATCCTTATAAATGCAGTGAGGGATTTCTAACGCTGGGAATTGGTAGAAATTTAGAAACTAACGGCATTACAGAAGATGAAGCTATATATCTATTAGAAAATGATATAGAAAGAGTAATAGATCAATTAAATAAAAATTGGTGTATTTGGCGAGTATTACCTGAAAAGGCAAGAATGGTATGTATTGATATGGCTTTTCAGATGGGTATAGCTGGTTTTATGGCTTTTAAGAATACTAGGCAGCTTATGGAAGATAGGATGTGGGTTGAAGCATCTGAAGAATTATTAAGATCTCGTTATAGTATTCAGACTCCAAATAGAGCATTATACAATTCAAGGCAATTAGCTTTGTGTAAAAATGACAAAAAAAACCAGCGAACAGCACCAAAGTAATTCAAGACTTGGTGCAATGGGCGAAGCATTAGTCCAAACATTTTTATTAGAACATTGTGATTGGTGTTATCCAACGCAAGAAAAACATCCAGCAGACTTATTAGTTGAATTAGGATCAGCTAAATTTACTGTTCAGGTTAAAACAAGGCGAGAAACAAAAGAGGGCAAGTATGTTTTTGCTACAGAAAAATCAAGGTTATTATCTGATGTGTATAAGCACTATCATTGTGACATTCTTGCTTTTGTATTTTTTAGTGCAGCAGGAAAGCGTATCAAATTCCAATCAAATTCAAGTTCGCAGAGTTATTTTACATTCAATGCAACCTCTATAACTCCCAATATGGAGTTAGATTCACTCCAAGAAACCCTTAATCAAATTGCTTCTGTTCCTGTAATAAATAGCCTTTAATTTATAAATATCAAATATTTAGTTGTATATTTATATATATAAGTATATAATGGTGGTATGTTAAACAAAAAAGGAGTAATTAACATGAAAAAACAAGATCCTATTAAAAAATTATTTGATGCTTTTTATGATTGTGTTGATACAGGCTTAACCAATATCAAGATCAATAAAAATGGTTCTAAAGATATAGGTGATTGGACTATTCAAATCCTAGATTTTACGGGAAAAATATTAGAAGAAAGTAAAACTGCAAATGAGAAATGGCAGGATAGAGCATAATGCGAGATACACAAAGACAAAAGGTGTATGATTGGGAAGATTCACAATCATTTATGATAAAGAAAAGTTATCTAACTCAAAAACAATGTCATGCAGTCATAAAACGATTAAATAAAATATTTAATAAGCAAGTTAAACTTAAATTTAAAAATGGTTATGGAAACTCTTTTGCAAGAGGTAAAAGAGAAATTTTTATTCGCAACGAGTGGGCTAGGTCATATAGTGTTTTATTACACGAATATGCTCACTGTCTGACAAGTCATGGACATGGTAAAAGGTTTGTATCAGAGCTTTGTGTTCTGCTTCATTACTTACATCCTCTGCAACCTTCTTTGAGTAAATTAGCTAAAAGTCTTAATAAAGCTAATGTTGATTTTGATACTTTTGATAAAACCATTGCAAATAAAAAATTATCTAAACGCTTTAAGCCATTTAAAGATGTAAGCACTATAGTTATACCTGAAGCTATTAAATATATTTACCCTAAAGAAAGCTATAAACAAAAATGTCAAAAACTTAAAACTCAACATGAGTGGCTATGTCTTGAAAGAGATTATGAGAGATACGATTTTACCATTAATGTTTATGATAAAAGAAAAGCAAACTCCATTATTGATTATTTTGATGATGGTGATTATTGGGAATGTAAAGATGGCGTATTTGAGTGGGATTCTTGGAAAGAAGCCTATGAAGCAGCATTACATTTAATTAATACAGGAACATTAAAAACTATTTAATATAAAAAAGGAGAGTAAATAATGAGATACACATTAGAAGTATGGCTACCAAAAAATAACTTTTGGTTTACAGCTTGTAAGACTAAAGACATGATTGTTTTAGGCAAACAAATTATTAAAGTTAAAAAACAAAATCATAAATATAGAGTTGTTAAGGAGAAAACAAATGCAAAGTAATAATAAATGGTGGGTTTACATTGATGGCTACAGAGTGGCAGAAACTAAATCTATAGGATATAAATGGGTATATTACAAAACTGCTTATGGTAGATATAAGAAGATTAGTAGAGCAAAATGGGATAAGGCTTGTATTAGCACCTTAAACGATCAACAAACTAAATTAGATATAAAAAATCGAGCAAGAGATTTAGGTATATCTTTTATTAAAAAATCAAGAAAGAAGTTTGGTTGGAGTTATAAGACTTTTGATGAAATTAAATTTGAAGTGGAGAGTGCATAATGAATAATTTATTACTACTAGCAGCAGGGTTTATTGCATATCCAATTATAAAATATTTATATAATTCATTATTACTATGGATGGCTTTTAGAAAGAGGAGAAATATTTGGGTTAGATCAAACTTTAATAAACAAATTACTTACAATAAAAAGATAGTAAGATGAATGATACTGATAAAAAAGTTTGTAAGTGGTATGAATCACAAATTAATCAAGCAAAACAAGAGTTAGAAGATGCAGAAGAAAATGTGGTACAAAAGAAAAACCATTTGTTTTTGCTTATAGCTGAAATAGAAGAATGGTTAAAACAGGTAAAACAAAATGAGATTAAAAATTAAAAACACTACTTATTTTGGTGAGTATCTTGGAAAAGATAAAAAAGGGAAAGTTATTTTTTTAGATGAAGAAACTAATAAAATAATTAAGTTAGATAAAAAGAAAGTTGTAAAGGCTTATGATAAATGGAGATGAGAAATGGTAGGTAAATTAACATGGTATAAGGCAACAAGTTCAATAATTTGTGCATTAATGGATCATCCTAAATACTTTAATAAGCAACAATGCTTAAAGAGGGCAATAGATGAAAAGAATGGTGTTATTAAAGAACAAACACCACAAACTAACAGGCAAAGAACAGGTGACTTATTAGAGCCTGTTTTAATAGAAGAAGTTGGTCACAGGTTAGGTTTAATCAATGTAAATGCAAATATAGATTATAAAATAGAACATCCAATGTTGCCGTTAGAAGCATCATTGGATGGATTAGCTGAAGCTGATAATCTAATTGTCCAACCCAATGAGGAAATAGGCATATATCTACCTCACGCAACCAAACTTACTTTAAATGGAACTATACCCATAGAGGTGAAAGTAAGTAGTGAGTTTCCACACACAGAACCACCTGAATGGTTGGGAGTATTACAGCTAATGAGCAGCATGGAAATATTAGATGCTGAATATGGAGTGCTGATAGTTTTATATGGTGCTGATTTAAGAACTTTTATATATCAAAGACAAGCTGATTTTGCACAAAAGCTAAAAGAGGTGGTAATGGATTTTGATAGAAGAATAGAAGAAGAAGATTGGTATATACCTGAATGTTCTGATGATGCTTATATGATTTATGATAAAGCAGATGAAGATGAAAATGTAATGATATTAGATTCTGATACTGTTGAAGATATAGACCAATATATGACTTTAATGGGAGTTGCTAAACAAGCTGAAAAAACTGCTGACTTATTAATGACTAATATTATGGTGGCAATGGGCAATTACTCTAAAGCTAGGTCAGAGGATTATAAACTTGATTGGTCTATGAGGAATTATAAAGCTACTGAAGAAAGAGTAGTGCCAGCTAAAGAAGCTAGAAGTATAAGGTTAAAAAAACCAAAGATAACAAGGATTAAATAATGCAACATGAATTAATAATAAGAATATTTTTTATTTTGATATGTTGTTTAGTTTGGATTAATTATTTATTAATAATAAATTGTTGAAAGAGTAGGGCAAATAGCAATAGAGAGTATTTAAGTACATGGAGAGTTTTGCAAATGCCCTACTTTTTTGATTATAGATTATAAATATTAAACTTGTAATTGTAATAGTTATAAAAATAGGTAAAATAAAAATGGAGAGTATAAAAGTATGAATATAGAAAAAAATAAAGACAAAAAGGCTTTATGGATCGATGAAGATTTACATAAAGAGGTGAAGTTATTTGCTATCAAAAATAACAACAATATTGAAGCCACCACGCAATACTTAATTAAATTGGGTATTTGCACACACAAGCAGGAACAAAAGAATGACACAACATAAAGAAGCTGTTGCTAAACAAAAAAAGAAATTAGCTAAAGAACAAGCTGATAAAAATATTGCAATTTATTACTTTCAAAAAGGTGCTGGTAAACATTACAACCTAATTAAATATGAAAGTGGCAGAGAGGTAATAACTAAATATCCAAATGATTGAATTTTTATTAAATATATTTAATGTAATTTTTTCCTTTGTGGGAGTGTTATTTATCTTTACTGCTATAGGTTTATATTATTTATTTAAAGAATAATGCCAATTAATAGCAGAACAAAAGGAGCAGCATTTGAACGCTTAATGGTTAAGAAGATTAATCAATATTTAGAAGCTGGTAATTATAACGACAGGGTTAAAAGAAATTTAGATCAAACATTTATGAGGGGTTTAGCAGATATTTATTTAGGTGACTTTGCCATTGAATGTAAAAGATATGGTGAAAGTAATACTAATGGCTATAGAAAAGGTTGGTGGTCACAAGTAATGCAAAGTGCAGGTGATAAGTTTATTCCAATTTTAATTTACAAATACAACAGAAAAAAGATTATGGCAGTAATTCCTATGTGGCTAGTGACTTCAGCACCAAGAAATAATCATCAAATTTATTGGTGTCCTTTAGAGGATTTATGCAAGGATTTTCATGGGATTATGGCTAAAGGCAATGTTCATCCCGTATGAAGATGATTTTGAGTATTTTTGTTTGCAAAAATATCACAGAATCCAATTTGCTTGCGACATATTGGGTATAACAAATGATGAAAGTTTTGAGGACTTTGTAGAACGCAATTATGACAGTTTATACAAAGATTATATAAACAGTATGGATAGAACCATACATTAACGGAGAAATAATATGGAAATATTAGAGAGTGGAAATAACAGCTATTTATCACATAAGGTAGCTGAAAAAGATGGGCATAAAGGATTTTGGCTTGGCGAAACACCATGCAAATTTACTGCTATGCAGGTTGACTTTAGCACCTTAAAAACAGGGTGGGGATTTTATGATGGTCAATACAATTATTCATGGGATGATGTGGTTGGTGCTAAATCAATGAAACCATCAGAGCAACATAAAAGAGCATTTTATTTATGGGTTATGGTTGATGGCTATGATAACCCTTTATTATGGAATAGGTTTACTTATGGTGAATTTGAAAGTTTAAAGATTTTATTAAAAGCAGGTTGGAGTGAATGGCAAAAAGATAAAACCAAACTACCTACTTATAAATATACAGGTAGCGAAGAAGTTAAAGTTGGTATGGGATCATCAAGCATTGCTCAATTTGAGTTTATTTCATGCAGACCAAGAAATGAAAATTTCATAATTCCTAGTTGGGATAAAGAAGAACCATTAGTAGCTAATGGTGAAGTATCAGGTAATGATGGGTTAAGTGATTTAGTCAATCAGCAGATAGAAAAAACTGAAATAACAGAAGATGACCTACCTTTTTAGATCATGCAAGAACATGATTGGCAAAAGATTGCTCCTGATGTAGCAAAAGAAATATTAGGCGAGCCTACATTCCAAAAGTCAAATGAATGGCGATGGGGTAATAAAGGCTCACTAACATTTAACCTAGAAACAGCACAATTCTATGATTTTGAAGAGGGTGCTGGTGGTGGAGTTAAATGGTTATTAGAAAGATACGGCAGAAATGTAGCAGAAACACTGAAACAATTTGGTTATGATCTTGCATTGCATACCCCCAATGGTGATTACTCCCACCTAAACGGCAATGTGCTTCCTCTAAAGCACGCCAACAGCAATGCAAGGTCACTCTCATTAGAGCAAATAAAAGAATTGCATAAGCAATCAATTATTGCTGTTAAATATACCAATCAATTTGTTGTAATGAGATTCCCTGATGGACATGCTATTAAACAAAAATATGCACCATTCACCAAGCAGGGCAATGATTGGGTAATGGCAAGACCTGATGGGTTATTACCTATTTATTGTCAGGAAGATAATTTAGATAAACCTGTAATACTCAATGAGGGTGAAAAAGCCATGCTGGGATGTAGGGAGTTATATGCCTATGATTCTGCTTGTTTTCATGGTGGTGTAAACGCTATTGAGAAGCAGGATTGGTCAAAATTATACGATAGAGATTTAGTTATTTGGTGCGATAACGATGAAGCTGGTAAAAAGTTTGGGCATGATTTAGAGAAGTTATTAAAGGGCAAATGTAAGAGCATTAAAGTAGTTTACCCACCAAGAGATTTTGCAGATAAAGATGATTTGTGGGATGCCAAAGAAAGTGGCTATTTTAAGGATTCTAAAGCCCTTGAAGCCTATATTGATGAGTTTGTATTACCCAAGTCTAAAGGGAGTATTACATTCACTAGAGCAGATGAGGTGTTGCAACAAGTCACTAATCCAAAGTGGTTAATAAAAGATGTTTGCGAGGAAGAAAGTTTGTTATGTGTATTTGGTGCTGCTAAATCAGGTAAGTCATTTCTAGCTATTGCTATGAGTTGTGCGATTGCATCAGGTAAGAAGTTTTATGGTAATGAATCATTTAAAAAGCCTGTTTTATATCTAGTAGGCGAGGGTGTAAGAGGAGTAAGGCGAAGATTATCTGCATGGCAGCAGGGTATGTATAGCCTAAAAGAAATACCTTTATATTTATCTGATAGAGGAGTAAGAATTAATGATCCTGAAGATTTTATTAAATTAGAGGAACAAATAGAGTTAGTGCAAGAAAAAGAGGGACAAATTGGTTTAATTGTTATAGATACATTTCAAAGAAATTTTATTGGTAATGAGAATAGTGCAGAGGATGTAGGCAATTTTATTAATCAATTAGACCAAATTATTACTAATTATGGTTGTTGTGTGGCTTTAGTTCATCATACAGGACATGGCAATTCTAGCAGAGGTAGAGGATCAAGTGTTTTGGGTGCATCTTTAGATTATGAATTTAAGGTAGAAAGAGTAGATAAAGGCTCTGATATGTTTGTTAATTTTAAGCAAAGCCTTAATAAAGATGGGCAGGGCATGGAAGAAAAGAACTTTAAGTTTAAAGAGGTGGAAATCATTGGTGAGGGACTTGAATTAACATCAGGATATTTAGAAGAAACTGTAATAGATTTTAAAAAGAAAGACAGTTTAACTTATCCACAGCAGTTGGTATTAGATTCATTAGAAAGAGAAGCTATATTTAAAAATAAAGAAAACCCTCAAGATGAGTATTTTTATCCAAAAGATTTAGATGGCAAGGTAATTGATGCTAATGGAAATACAAAAAGTTTAGACAGTATTAAGAAAATGTTGCACAAGTTGGTTGATATTGGTGTTGTTAAGTACGAGGAAAGTGCTGGTTATCAGTCTATGGAATATAACAAAATTGCACCAAAGTTTGATTAACATGATTCCTTTTCCTGATAAAAAATACAACATTATATATGCTGATCCTGCTTGGCATTATGACAAAAGAAATGAGGGTACAAGAAATGTGCAAAATAAATACAGCACAATGACTTTTGAAGATATTTATAATTTACCTGTACAACAGATTTCAGATAAAAATTGTATATTATTTTTATGGATTACTTATCCAAAATTACCACAATGTTTAGAAACTATTTCTAAATGGGGTTTTGAATACAAAACTTGTGCATTTTCGTGGGTAAAGAAAAATAAAAAATCTAATTCTTTTTTTATGGGTATGGGTAATTGGACTAGGGCAAATAATGAAATATGTTTACTAGCTACAAAAGGTACAGTAAAAAGGGTATCTGCATCTGTAAGACAAATAGTTTACGAGCCTATAGAACAACATTCAAAAAAACCTGATTGCATAAGAAACAGTATAGTAGAACTTGTAGGAGATTTACCAAGAATAGAACTATTTGCTAGAGAAAAAGTAAAAGGTTGGGATAGCTGGGGTAATGAAGTTTGATTAGAGGGAGTTTTACAGGGAATTGCAGGGAATTTACAGGGAGTTTGAGGGAGTTTTTATATGAAAAACAATAATTATCAGGGAGTGAGGGGATATATACCTATGGTATATCCCTCATCCCTGTAAATGTTCCCTTTAAGTTATGAATTATTTAGAAGAAACATTTAAAAGCAAATTAAAAGAATATAGATCATTTGAAACTCAAATGAACATAGATTGGGGTGGTATTAAAAGATTAAATAAGTGTGTAGATGTGAAATTACAAATTAAATTTAGTAAAGCTGAAATGGTTTTTAAAAATGCTTTAGGAGAATCTTCTGCTAAAAATAAAATACAAATGATTGAGATGATGTATAGAGCATGGGACACATTAACTAAACATGCTATAGAAAACGGCTATACCAAATTATCTGTAGATGAAAAATGCTATCAATATGATAAAAATAAAGTAGCTATTGTTTGTGATTCAGATTTACAATTATCAAACCTAAAAGCTAAATATAAGAACGATAAAGATACTGTTGTTTTTAGCATGGAAGAACTATTTAGATTTGTTCATCCTGACTATCTAAAAATAAAAGAAGATTTTAAAGGAACTTTAAATACAGATATTACATTTAAAAAAATTACTTATGTATAAAGTATTAGATGCTTGTTGTGGATGCAAAATGATGTGGTTCGATAAATGGAATAAAAAAGTTTTATTTGCTGATAAAAGATTTGAGGAAAAAGATATGTCAAATTATAAAAAAAATTATGGTAAAAAAAATTGTGATCCCAATTTAATTTATGATTTCAGAAATATGCCATTTAGCGATAATAGTTTTTATCATGTTGTTTTTGATCCACCTCATGTAAGAAACATATCAACTGATTCAGTGCTTGGTTTTTCTTATGGTACTTTAGATAAAAAAACATGGGAAAAAGATTTAAAAAAAGGTTTTGATGAATGTTATAGGGTTTTAAAGCCCAATGGCACATTGATTTTTAAATGGAATGAGGTCGACATACCATTATCTAAAATATTAAAAGTTATTGACAAAGATCCTTTATATGGTCATAGATCTGGCAAGGCTATGAATACTCATTGGATTGCTTTTTTAAAAGATTAACCCATGCCAGAAAAACTAAAGAAGAACTTTAAATACAGATATTACATTTAAAAAATTACTTATGGGAAAGGGTAGCAAGAGAAGAAAGGGAGATAACAACAAGTATAGTGATGCTTGGGAATTAATTTGGGGAAAGAAAAAAAAGGAAAAGAAAGAGAAAATTAAAAAGGAGAAAGAAAATTAAAATACAAATACTACAAGGCGACTGCATAGAGTCGTTAAAAAAATTAGAAGATCAATCAGTTAATACTTGTATAACAAGTCCACCATATTGGGGTTTGCGTAATTACAACGATGAAGAAAAACAATTAGGCATGGAAGATACACCAGAAGAATTTGTTGATAACTTGGTTAAAGTATTTAGAGAAGTAAAAAGAGTTTTACGAGATGATGGAACTGTTTGGTTAAATCTTGGTGATAGTTATGCAAGAACCGGTGGTGATAGCTCTAAAAAAGGTAGGCATTGGGATGATAGAAAAAATAATCCAAATACGGGTCATAACAGATATGCAAAAGACATAGGATTAAAACAAAAAGATTTAGTTTGTATTCCATTTAGAGTTGCATTAGCTTTACAGGCTGATGGTTGGTATTTAAGACAAGATATTATTTGGCACAAACCTAATCCTATGCCTGAAAGTGTTAGAGATAGATGCACAAAGGCACATGAATACATTTTTTTATTAAGTAAAAGTCCAAAGTATTACTTTGATAATGAGGTGATAAAAGAGGATTGTATAAGCAAGGGTGTTGCCGATTCTCCTAGTAAAATTAAAGCAGTAGATGGAGTTGGTGGATCTAGGGATAATATTAGTAAATTTAAAGGAACAAGCAAACGAAACAAAAGATCAGTTTGGACTATAACTACTAAACCATTTAAAGGTGCACACTTTGCAACTTTTCCTATGGATTTAATAGAGCCATGCGTATTAGCTGGTTGTCCTGAAAAGATATGTGTTGATTGTGGTAAACCTTATAAACGAGTTATGCAAAAACCAAAACCATTAGAGGTGGAAAGAAACAAAAGAAGTGGTTTAGATGATAGAAAGGTTGGTGGAGTATTAGATAAATATAATAGAGAAAATCCACCAATAGATTTAGGATTACAAAAACAATGCGATTGCAAAACCAATGAAACAAAAGCTGGCACAGTTTTAGATCCCTTTGCTGGTAGTGGCACAACAGGAATAGTTGCACAAAATAATAGTAGAAATTCTGTTTTATTAGAGCTAAACGAAGAATACATAGAAATAGCAAAAGAGAGAATAAATAAACAAGCAGGTATGTTTGTTGAATTGGAGATTGACTAATGCCAACAAAACTAAAGAAAAGCGTAAAGACATATAATCGCAAAACAGGTAAGACAACAACAGAGCATTTTTACTTGCACGCAACGCCTAAAAATGAATTAGAACGGATAGCTTTTGATCCAAAAGCAAGTCCCAAGTTAAGAATTAAATGTAAACGAGAATTAACCAAAAGGAGAAAAGCAAATGGCTAAAATAGATTTAGTAAATAAACCACCACACTATCAGGGTAAACATCCCTGCTTGGATATAATTAGACAACAAACCAAATCAGGTTTCCCATCTTACCTAGAGGGTAATATAATTAAATATATCTACAGGCACAAAGATAAAGAAGCAAATATCCAAGACCTAGAGAAAGCACAATTTTACTTAAAAGAATTAATTGATTATTATAAAAATTTATAACTAACAAACATGAAACATAATATCGATAAAAATAAACTAAAACAAAAAATTAAGGATGGTCAAAGTTCAAGGCTTACAGCTATGCAGTTTGGATGTAGCCAAACAACTATTAGAAGAAAAGCAAAAGAAATAGGACTTAAATTTAATAGCAAAACAAATTGGAATAAGTATGCAGGTTAATGTCAAAACAAATATAAAAGAGATAACTAAATGGACTACATCAGTTCAGAAGAAACAAATACCATTTGCTACTGCTAATGCTATTAACCAAACATTGTTTCAAACTAGAAAAGTTATGATGAAACAAACAGAGCAAAAGTTAGACAATCCAACTCCATTTACTGTTAAAAGTTTTCTAGTTGATAGGGCAAAGAAAACCAAACTAATTGGTATTTTATTTATCAGGGAAGCTGCTGAAAAGTATTTAAAATTTCAAATTGATGGTGGAACTAGATCAAGTGGCAAAAAGTTTTCTATCCCAACCAAGAACGCTAAATTAAATAAATATGGAAATATTATAGGAAAGAGGACAGGGTTAATAAAAAAACAATCACAATTTTTACAAACAATTAATGGTATTACAGGTGTTTGGGAAAGGCAAAAAGACAATACATTAAAATTAATAATAGCATTAAGAAATAGTGCTAATTACAAGCCTAAATTACCTTTTTATACCATTGCTCAAAAGTATGCAGCAAGTAAGTTTAACAAAAACTTTATAAATGCTATGAATAGAGCCTTAAAGACAGCTAAATGAGCAATCTAGGTACTTCCAAGCAATCCAATGTGGGTTTATTCCCAC
>TARA_R100001594_G_scaffold121595_2_pt1 | contig 14316 bp, 26 predicted proteins | sample TARA_R100001594 | Tara Oceans TARA_R100001594 (sample SAMEA2622752) | marine metagenome | biome: marine biome (ENVO:00000447); feature: marine epipelagic mixed layer (ENVO:xxxxxxxxx); material: "saline water (ENVO:00002010), including plankton (ENVO:xxxxxxxx)" | depth 150 m | reverse complement strand
GAAGAAAAACATATACAGTTGGACTTAAATCAACTAAAACAAAAAAGAAAATTAAAACAACAAGATCAGCACAAACAAAACAGCCTGTTACAGGAAGTAAAACATCAGGAGGGTATTAAATGCCACAAACAGTAAAAACTCCACGATTTTGGATGAATGAATTAGAATTTTTAAACTTTAATAATTACAGTATTGGGCAATATGGTTATAATGTAGTTAATAATACATTACCAGTAAATACAAGCGAATTAACATTAACTACCTTTCAAGACAAATCATTATTTGATCTTAATCTGCCTTATGTTTTAAATAATCCATATTTAGCTATTCTTGGACATGAGGGATTGACAAGTGTAGATATTGCTGATGCACAAATTTTAAATACTGGTGTGCAGATAAATGCTTCAGATGGAGCTTATAAAAAAGGTTGGAGCTTGATGGAACTTACTGGAAATCCAACTCAAATTGCAGTAAATACTACAGCAAAAATAGGCTCACTTTTCGTGGGATCACATTTTAGCGTTCCACATTCTGCTGATTTATCTTTAACATTAATTCATGATTATTCAGGTGTTAAAAAAACAATAACAAGAGGAGGCTCAACACTTGTAAATACTCAATATCATAAAAACCCTAAATGGGGAACTCTTGGAGCTTGGGAAATAGATAGGGGAAATAATGATACTAATTTATCAAGATCAGGTCGCAAATTATGGGATTTAAGTTTTTCTTATTTAAGTGATTCCAATATTCATCCAAGCACTTTAAATTTAACCAATATGAATGATATTAATTCTTCTGATGGTATTGATGGTGGATTAAATACAGGAACAGATTTTTATGGGCAAGTAATACAAAGAACAGCTAATGCAATACCTTTTATATTTAGCCCTGATAACACAAGCACAGCACTTGACAATTTTTATATATGTATGTTTGACCAGCAAAATTTTAGCTTCTCACAAACAGCACCAAACCTTTATAGTATAAAACTCCGTATTATGGAAGTTTGGTAATTCCTCAACATCCTCGTAGTTCACTCTCCAGCCATAGAATAGATGACATAGCATAGCAAGGGGGTAGGTTGGTTCGCCTACCTCCTTTTTTCTCCTCTATATGTAAAAAAAACTTTTACAATATAATAAAAAAGCATTACATTACTTATGTGGAAACAAATAAAAAACAAAGGAGTTAAGAGTTATGAAAAAACAACAATTAATAAAAGAGAAAAAAGAAGATTTACTTTGGGAACTTGAATCTTTAATTTCAATGAGAGGCTTCCATATTACAGTAAATGATTTGGTTACATTTACCAATAAATGCAAACCAAAAAAGGAGGTTGCATAAATGGTAGTTTATTTAAAAATTAGAATTAATGGAAAGGTGAAAACAAAAGCTGTATGGATAAGGTCTTAATGATACTGGAGGATATGGATAGAAAACCTGCTTGGCTATGTCGTCAGGCAGGTTTAAGCCATACATTGTTTACATTAATGAAAAATGGTGAAAGAACCATCACCAAACAAACAAAAAACAAAATAGCACAAGTGCTAAAAATAAGAAAGGAGTTACTGTTTACATGAAAAACAAGGAAATGCTATGGAAAAATCAGGGGATTAAAATAAACGAGAATATAAAGGTTGTAGGACAGCTTTATGTGTCCGACTATTCTCAATTAAGAAATGCAGAAGGTCAGAGAGGGCTTGTTGTGAAAGGTTACAAGCAACTGACTGATTCTATGTCTGATTATGGAATTTGTTCATGTCCAATAGTTGTTAGGCAGAAAAAAATGTATACTGTTGTGGATGGGTGGCATAGAATAAGTGTTGCAAAAAAAAATGAATTGGATATTATTTGTTCTATTGTTGAACCATCATGCTCAATAAATGAACTAATGATTATATTAAACACAACTCAAATTAACTGGAACATAGAAGCTTATTTAAATAATGGGATTGTTTATCATAAAAATAAAAATTATGTTGAACTCAGGGAAATTTGGGAAGATACTGGATTAAACTTGGGTGCTTTATATGAATTGTATTCTCACGACTTGACTGCACCACAATCAAAAAAGAGTTTTGAAGCTGGAACATGGCAAATAACAACTAAATCTCTTGGAAATAAAGTTATAAAATATATTGAAAATATTAACCCTTATGTTTCATTTTCTTATAAAACTAATTTTGTAAGGGCTTTTGTAAAAATTGTTAATAATAAGCAGTTTGATATTAATCATCTTATTAAACAAGTTAAAAAATTTCCTCATCATATTCATGATTCAGGGGATAGAGTTAGTGGGCATAGAGAAATGATTAATAAAATTTATAATCATTGTTGTTTAGAAGAAGAACAAGTATACTTAGGTTAGGAGAAAAAAATGAAAACTGTAGATATAAAAGGTAAACCATATGTAATGGTTAAGGATAAGGTAAGTGAATTTCATAGGCTATATCCTAATGGAAGCATCAGAACAGAGCTTATTGAAATGACTGATCGTTTTATAGTTAAAGCTATAGTTATTCCTGATATAGATCAGGGAAGTCGCTATTTTACAGGTCATGCAGAAGAAGTAATTGGATCAACACAAATTAACAAAACCAGTGCTTTGGAAAACTGTGAAACTTCTGCAATAGGTCGCTGTCTAAGTTGTCTAAATATTGGTATAATTGATTCATTTGCAAGTGCTGATGAAGTAGCTAATGCTTTAATTAAACAAGAAAAGGAAGCACCAATAAAACAAAATACTTCTAAAAGCTCTGAAAATGCCCTTAAATGCGAGAAATGTGGATCAGATATGAATGACAACAAGGATGAATATAATCAGCCTAAAAAGAGTACAAATTACGATAAACTCGTAAAAGAGGGAAAAACAAGGGGTTTATATCAGCCAGTTTATAAGTGTTCAAACGAGAGCTGTAAGAACTCAATATGGGAAGAACCAATCGAAATAATATAAAAGGAATAAATCATGATGATAAGTAGAATAAATAAAGGAAGTTGGGGTAAAATTAGAGCATTTTTTGATGTTACATCAGTAGATGGTTTTACTATAAAAGGCTTCAAGTTAGTGGAAGGTGGTAATGGATTTTTTATAGGCTTTCCAAGTCAAAAAAATGAAGATGGAGATTATTTTCCAACAGTGTTTGCTGATAGATTTGTAAACAGTAAATTGTTAGAAAAAGTAATGGAAGCTTATAGAGCAGAAGATAATAGTTCAGCTTCTGAAACACCTGCTGTTGAAGAAGTTGAAGGAAAACAACCAGTAAAACAAAATGGGGAGTTACCATTCTAATGGAAAAAAAAGAAAGATACAGAGCTGCAATATATGTAGATATTTTTGATGATAACATTGAAGATGCTGCAAAAAGGTTAGAAAAATTAGTTAAATCAATACCTAATTCTTTTAGCGATGGTATATCTAAACATCCACATGGATCAAAAGTATCATTAGTTTAATCTTAGAAGGAGAAAACCTTCTAATCCACAAGCAGGGGGAGTTTTTTAATCATCTTATTTCCTCCCTCTGCTACAATTTAAGGAGAGCTATGTCAAAAGTAAGTCCAATCCATATAATTCACATGATCCAAGAAAGAAATGCAGACAATCCTATTTATTCAGCAGAAATTGAAAGAAGGCTGGGTGTTAATGGTGTTTATGTAAGGGATGCAGTTCATAAGGCAAGAACTGTTGAGAATATTCCCATTTGTGCAGGATCAAAAGGTTATTTTATGCCAAGAGATAGAGCAGAAGCTATAAGAACCATAGCATCGCTAAGATCAAGAGCAAAACAAAACCTTGAAGCAGCAGATGGAATTGATAAATTTTATAAAAAAGAAGATCAAATGAGGTTATTATAATGAAAGATGCTTATTATTTTAGCCATGATTCTAATGCAAGAAATGATCAAAGGATAATGAAGGTTAGAATGGAATATGGTATGCAGGGCTATGGTATATATTTTGGAATTATAGAAATATTACGAGATCAAGCAAACTATACTTTAGCATTTAATGATTTAGAAAGTATATCATTTGATTTAAGGGTAGATATTAAAATACTTGAAGATATTGTATTAAATTATTCTTTATTTACAACAGAAGATGATATATTTTATTCAGCATCTTTAAAGAGGAGAATGGAAGCACTGGATAAGCGAAGGTTGAAATTATCTGAAGCTGGAAGAAAGGGTGGCTTAAGCAAGGCTAAAGCTAAAATCAAACGACCTTTAAGCATTAAAGAAGATAAGAGTAAAGTAAATAATATTAAAATAAATATACCATTTAAAGATTTTTGGAATTTATACGATTATAAAGTTGGAAATAAAATAAAAACACAAAAAAACTGGGAATCTTTAAAGGATGAAGAAAGGTTAGCAATAATAAAACACTTGCCATTATATGTAAATTCAACACCTGACAAGCAGTTTAGAAAGCATCCTTTGACATATTTGAACAATAGAGGCTGGGAAGATGAGATAGTAAGTCTATCAAATGGAGTTAAAAAAAGTCATAATTTTGAAATGCCTGATGGTAAAAACTACCTTGCTTTTTGTGATAAGTGTTTAAAATCTGATTTTTATGAGGCATATGAATTTAATCCTGATAATATTGAATCAAAATGCTGTAATAGTAAAATAATAGATAAGTTTGAAAAAAATAAAAGAAAACAGGCAATGCTAAATAATTAAAATGATAACTGTTCAATGTATTTCTTGTTTTGTTATTGGTGCATGGGTAGGTGTTGCCTTTGGTATAATTACAATAGGATTGCTAAGAAAGCAGGAGGATGAGGAAATTGACAATCGTTAAGCACTGCCAATAATACAAGGTTAGAGGCGAAGAGTGTTTAATTGATGATCAGAAGGGGGAAGGTGTTTGGAGGGCGAAAACTTAAAAGGGTAAGCCCACCTTCCTCCTTAAAATTAAAATAAAGGAGAAATATGAAGAATTTTATTATAGGATATATAGCAGCAATGATAACAATGTTTATTGTTTCATGTAGTGTAACACCACTGGAAGCAAGTAATTCAAAATGTGGTGAAGATTCTTGGAATCCTTGTTATGTGAAGATAGTAGAATGATAGATATAATATTAAAAGATCAACCAAGAAGCCAAAAACGACACAGATCAACACGATCAGGGCATATTTATGATCCATCTTCAAAAGATAAAAAGAAAACAATGTTACAATTAAATCAATTTAAACCTGATAAACCATTGGAAGGTGCTTTGCTTGTTAAGATGATATTTACTTTTAAAAGACCTAAAAGCCATTATAGAACAGGAAAGCACAGCCATTTATTAAAAACCAATATGCCCCAGTATTATACAAGCACACCTGATGCAGATAATTGTGCTAAGTATTATCTTGATTGCATGAACAAAGTTTATTACAAAGATGATTCCCAAGTAGCTATGCTACAGGTAGAGCAATATTATGAAAAAAATCCATCAGTTGAAATAATAATAGAGGAATTATGATAGATAAACAAAAAGGGAATAAGCATAAAGGTTGTGAAGGTGAGTTATATGCTATGTGGGATGCTTGTTCAAAGGGTTATATAGTAGCTAAAACAATAGAATCTGATTTATTTTCTTATGATTTTATTATGGATGATGGTGAAAAACTATATAGAGTTGAAGTAAAAACAAGGGATAGCAGTAGGAGAAGTTCTTCAACAGGTAAAATGTTTAATGATAGAGTAGTTTTTAAGAGCCAATTTAAAACAAATTGTGGTTACACAAAGAAATATGGATTTGTAGATTGGTTTGTTTGTTATTGCTCAAAATGGAATAAAATAGCATGGATTAAACGAGAAAATATGAATGGAGATGTGACAATTTATAAACAAGACTTTGAGCATCTTCAATTACCTATAAATAATAAATTAAATGATTTATGTTTAATAAATGAAGAAGGTAAAAGTAAAAAACAGGAATGTTTATTTTAAATCCATAAACAAAATGTTTTAATAATACAAGTAAAATAATATAAATTAACTTCCAAAATTATGGAAGAAAAGCCAAAAAAGCCTACAAAGATAAAAAACTCCACTGATAAACAGAGAAAAATCAATGGAAACTTGAAGTCATGGAAGAAAGGACAGTCAGGGAATCCAAAAGGTAGACCAAAAAAAGGTAGTTCATGGTCAGAAATAGCTGCAGATTTATTAGATTCAAGTGAAATAATGATACAGTTTAAAACCTCTAAGAAAATTCAAAGCCTACATATTAAAACAGATGATGACAAAACTATTCGTCATGCAGTTGTAGCAGCTTTAATAAATGAAGCATTGCATGGTAATATACAAGCAATTAAAGAGTTATATGATAGGACTGAAGGAAGAGCTTCTCAAAAGATTGAGATAGAAGAAGCAATATTGCCTACAGGGTTTGACATTGGACTCATACCGAACTAAGTTCGATTTATTTCAACATCAGTTGGATTATGTTTTATCAGAAGATAAACATCCTTTTTTAATTGGAGGATATGGAAGTGGTAAAACAACTGGTTTTTGTTTATTTGCATTAAGACAATGCTCATTAAATGCAGGGAAAACTATATTACTTGCAGAGCCAACTTACCCAATGGTAAGAGATGTGTTGCAGCCAACATTTGAAACAGTATTAAGAGAGGCAGGGTTTAGTTATGATTATACAGCAACATCAACAAAATATAGAGTATATTGGCAAAATGGTTGGTGTGATGTTATTATGAGATCAGCAGAAAACTATCAGAGGTGGGCAGGGCTTAATTTGGCAGCAGGTGGCATTGACGAAGCAGACCAGCTTAGAGATGATAGGGCTTGGAAGATGTTGTTATCAAGGCTAAGAGATGGTAACACATTAACTGCATTTGGTAGTGGCACACCTGAAGGATTTAAGTTTGTTTATAAATACTGGGGAGATAACCCAAAAAATGGATATAAGTTAATTAGAGGTAGAACAGAAGATAATACAATGTTACCTGAAGAATTTATTAATAGTTTAAAAGAAAATTATGACGAAAGACTTTTAAAAAGCTATTTAAATGGAGAATTTACCAATTTACAACAAGGTGCTACTTACTATCAATTTACAAGGGAGAACAATGTCAAAGAAGTCAAATACAATCCTAACCTACCCATTAGAATATCATTGGACTTCAATGTCAGCCCAATGGCAGCCTCGATTTTCCAAACCTATCAGCACTCTCCATATGTCAGGGTGTTCGATGAAGTTGAGCTACATCATGGTGGAGGGGAAGAAATCCTAACTCAACGAATGGTGCAGGAAATAAAAAGCAAGTATCCTAACAAAGAATATATAGCATATCCTGATCCAGCTAATCAAAGGCACACATCAGCATTATCAACTGATCACGATATATTGCGACAAGGTGGTTTTCATGTAAAAGTAAAGCCTAAAGCACCAAGAGTGATAGATTCAGTAAATGCTGTAAATAAGATATGTGAAAGTAATTTAATTATTGATCCAAGATGTAAGGGGTTAATAATAGATTTAGAACAAACTGTCAATAAGGAAGGTACGAGGGAAATTGATAAGAGCAACAAGGATCGCACACACTTTTCAGATGGATTAAGATATGCGATTGATTTCGAATATCCAATTATAAAACCAATTACAGGGAGCATAAGCAGATGATACCTTCAACAGCACAGCTACAAGTCGAAATGTCAAGAATTGCACAGCAAGATAGTGAGAAAAACAGATGGTTAAGGGAAAGAGATAAGGCTTATGATTATTACAAGGGAAGAACTGAAGTATATACAAAAAGTTACTTCTCTGAAAGTCTTGCTAAAAAAATTCCCTGTCCAAATATAAATATAACAAAAAGAATTATTGATCGTATTAGCTTAGTGTATATGACACCACCTATAAGAGAATACTCAAACGAACAAACACCTGAAATGTTCCATAATAAAAACTTCAAACTACAAAGAGCAGAGCAATTATGTAACCTTTTGGAGGTTATTTTAATTAAACCAACGTGGAGGAATGAGCAAATTGAATACGATATTATTAGGGATTGGGAGGCTATGTTTGATGATGATCCACTTAATCCATATGCTATTACCTATCCTTTGTCTGTTCGCAGTTCTGTTATGGACACTACTGCTGAACTTTGGGCTTACTGGGATTCAGATAATCACTTTATTTATGAGAAAGGTACAGGAAAAAAGATAGCAGCAGAAGATAATCCTGAGATGATTAATCCTTATTCAATGTTACCATTTGTTGAGTGCTATAAAAATGGAAAGCCTGAGGCAAGTTATTTTGATACAGATGCTTCACCTGATTTAATTGCAACTAATGAGGCGACTAATGTATCTGAATTTAATAAAAATGCTAACATTATGTTTCAATCATTCGGATTTGGATATATAACTGGTAGCAATATAGAGAAGGATAAGTTGGATATAGGACAAGATAAATGGTCATTTCTTGGACATGATGGAGTGTTGAACATGGTATCTCCACCAAATAGTGTTCCTGCTCTTGTTGATTCTATTGAAAGCTCATATAAAATGTTAGCTCAAAACTATCATTTGTCTATTTCTTTTGTAGATGGAACAACAGCAGAATCAGGTGTGGCATTAAGGTTAAGAAACCAAGAGCTTACTGATTCAAGAAAATCTGATGTTGAGAGGTGGCGAACAATAGAGAATAAATTATTTGATGTAGAAAGTAGGATGATAGCAGTAGAGCAAGGAAAAGATGCAGGGTTGTTATCAAACATAGACTATGAAGAATCTATAGAAGTTTTATCTGCTCAGGAGCAAAGGGAGAAATGGGATTGGGAATTAGCAAATGGGCTTATTGATAAGGCTGATATACTAATGCAAAAAGATGCTGACAAATTTCCTGAAAGACAAGATGCACTTGACTATATTGCTGAAAGATCAGGTGTAGAGGAAACCGAAACACCAGCATCTCCATTACTTGAAGCCTTAACATCTCCTGTGTAAATGGCTGATCAAGATTATATAAAGAAAGTAGTTGAAGAACTATCAACTAAGTTTGGGTTAGCACAATCGGAAGCAATATCAGCATTATTAGGATTAGTAGAAGGAAAAACAAATGCAGAAGCCATTGCAATTATTAATGAAGTAAATATAGATACAGTTATTAAGGCAAAAACATCAGGAATAGTATCATCTTATGTTCAAGCAAATACAGGAGTTTTATTAGGTAAGGAAATGTTTGCACCAATAGATGAGCAAACACTTCAAGCATTAGTAACTCAATCACAGCAATATCTATCAGGGCAAATAACAGCAATGGGAAATGTGGTAAAACAAGAAGTTGTAAATGGAATATTAAACAATAGAACAGTAGAAGAAATACTTGAATCTGTTGGGAGGAAAGGATATGCTGCTAATGTTGGTATGAAAAGAATTATATCAGATGGTCTTAATAACTATTCAAGAGCAGTATCACGAATGATGATGGATGAAGCTCCTGTTAATGAAAAATATATCTATATAGGTCCTGCTGATGAAAAAACAAGGGATTTTTGTTTAAGTGCGATACAATCAGGTCCGATGACACTAAAAGAAATTAAAAGCATGGGATGGTCAGCTTCACTAACAGAAGGTGGTGGTGTAAATTGTAGGCATAGTTGGGAAATGGTTTCTAATGATGTTAGAAGTCAGTTTTACAGAAAAGAAGAAGCAGAGAATATTTTAAATGATTAAAGGTAAATTTCCATTTGATGCAAAGTTTTTTAAACAACTTGCTAAAGATGTTGTTCCTATGTTTAGAAAACATACATTTATGGATGCACTGGATGTTAAGGGTAAGAAGTTTAAAAGATATTCAGATAAGTATGGCGAAGCAAAAAGAACAGGAAGTTTATTCAGACAAGCATCAGAATTTAAAGATTCAACTGCACCAGTGCTTACTTCAGATTTATTAAGAGATTGGAAACTGCAAGGAACATCATCAACAGGGTTTACATTTGGAACTGCAACACAAGGTGGAAAGATAGTAAATTTAAAAAGATTAGGAAGGGTTATATCAACAGATAAAGAACCTTTGCCTAAAAAAATCTCTAAGCATATTATAAAACAGGCAGACAAATATGTTCAAGCAAGATTAAATAAAATAAAAGGTGGAAAATTTAATATATAATTTGTTAAATTAAACAATAACTTAACTCACAAAAGAGGATAATATGTCAGAAGAAACAAAAGTAAATACTCAACAAGCTGAAGAAAACAGAGAAACAAATCCCACCACTCAAGGTGCTGAAAAAAAAGAAAATCCATTACACGAAAATCCTCGATTTAAAGAGGTAATCAGTCAAAGGAATCAAGCAAGAGAGGAACTCTCTAAATACCAAGCTGAAGAAAAGGCAAAAGAAGAAAGATTACTCGAAAAGCAAGGAGAGTATAAAACTATATTGGCTAAGAGAGATTCAGTAATTGAAAATTTGACAAAAGAAAATGAGATTTATAAACAGAAGGAAAAAGCAGAAAGTGAAAGATTAGAAGCTTTAATTCCTGATGATCATAAAGTATTTACTAAAAGTATGGATAATACTACAAAGGCTAAATATATAGAGCAATTGAATAGTAATATTAATGCTAATAAAGCAGATTCATCAAGAGCAGGTGCAAATGCAGCAGCAAAAGGTGAATTTGGAGGGTATGATTCTTGGGAAGAGTTAGCAGCAAATGATTTAGCACTTGCTGAGAAACTCTTAGAAAAAGATACCAAAGGATTTATAAGATAACTAACCCTACTTGAAGGTCTGTTAAGGCAGTTGATAGAGGGTAAATTAGAGGTCAATTATGGCAGTAACAGATGTCGGTGTTGCAGCTGGTGGTTTAGGTAAAACAGTAGCAGCAGCAATAGTTCAATTTAATAAAGCAGCAGTAACTCCAAGAACAATAACAATGGTTCCAGCAGCATCAGGAAGTAACACAGTAGCTATACCTGTATACAGTAAAATGGCTGTATCAGCAGTAACAAATAGTGCAAGTGGTGCTGAGGAAACAACAGGAAGTGCAGCAAGTATAACAACAGCAGCAGTTACTCTTGAAGTGTTAAGAAACAATGTGTATGCACAAATAACAGATTTAGCAGCACATGGTAATTCAGATGCACTTATGGTAAATGCTGGTAAGGTGTTAGGTAATGCTGTAGCAGCAGAGTTTGACAATCATTGTTGTGCTTTGTTTGATGGTTTTGCAACTTCTAAAGGTGCAAGTACAGAGGGTTTAAGATGGATTGATATAATGGATGCAGTAGCTTCACTTGAAGCTAATGATGCACCAAGACCTTATAGTGCAGTATTGCATCCTCAACAAATGTATGGTTCTTTCGGATTGTCGAATGAATTAGGACAGGTTGCAGCAGTTAATGGAAGTAATGGTGCTTTTGCAGGTGGTTCAAGTGCTTCAGAACAATACTTGGGTGCAGGTTTTGTAACTTCACTTGCTGGTATTAACTTCTACACATCTCCACAGGTAGCAGATGGATCAGATTCAACAGAGAAAAAAGGTGCTATATTTGCAAAAACAGCTATAGGCTGTGGATATATAGACTTTGGTGGTGGTAACTTTATACAATTAGAAACACAAAGACAGGCTGCAGAAGCAGGTACTGATATTGTGGCTAATGGTTATTGGGAAATCGCTGAAACTGTTGATCTACATGGTGTAGAGATATTTACAGAAATATCATAAAACAATAAAAAGATATGAGGGGGGAGTATAAAAACTTCGCCCTCATATTACAATATGCCAAATAAAAAAGACATAGGAAACCTAAACAATAAGGAATTTGGAATAGAGCTTGATCCAAAGAAGGAATTAAGTTTAGAAAATGATCCAGTGAAAGGACAACAAGCATATCACAAAGGGCAAAAAATACCTTATTTAGATTATATGGGTGAAGTAGGTAGTAGGATTGATAAGGCTAAAAAGGGAAAAGGTTTAGGTGATATAGGTATGTTTTCAGGGTTTGGTGAAGGTACATTAAAAAAACCTTATAAGGAGATTAATTAAAATGGCAGATAAAAAAACAGCCAAAAAAACTATTAAGAAAAAATCAGAAACTGCAGAAACTATGTATAATATAACAAAAACAAATGGTAATGTTATACAAAGGGCAAATTTAACAGATGGTCTTATAAAAGGTTATAAAGCTAAAGGCTGGAAAGTTGAGGGTGTTTAGATGGGGAATAGTGTAAGTCCTTTTAATATTATAAGAGTAGCTCCAACATTAAGCACAGATGCTTATGCAGATAATGATGTGTTTTTTGCAGCTACAGAGATTCCTGCAGCAGTTAGAGGTGATGGTGGATGTTCATTGCTTCATGCAATAACAATTATAAATGAAGATGATGTCGCACATGATCACGATCTTGTATTCATGGAAGTGCAAAAGAATCTTGGAACAATCAATAGTGCTGTTGGTTCAGGTAGTTTGTGGACTAATGCACTTGCAAAAGCAGCAGGTGTTTGTGGTATTGTAAAAGTTGACTGGTCAGCAAATACTACCGATCTTGTTAATAATCTTGTTTACACAACATCTTACGGAAACCAAGCAGCAGCAGCTCCTTCAAGTTTACCAATGATGTTACAAGCTACAACAGGATCAACAAGTGTTTATGTAGCAGGAGTAAGTAGGGGTGGAACTCCGACAACTGCAGCAGATGATTATGAGTATGCTTTCCATATACAATATTTATGATGCCTGATTTTAAAGCTCTCATTGATAGAATCACTGAGAACGAGGGTTATCGTCAAGATGTGTATGAGTGTAGTAATGGTATTCCAACTGTTGGTATTGGGTTCGCACTTAAAGACTTAGATGTAGCTCCTGATGAAGCTTATGAGATTGTTAAATGGCAGATTGAGAATAAACTTATCAGAGTATCAAAAGAGTGGTCGCAAAAGAAAGTTGGTAAATTAGTTGCGAATAGGCATTTAAGATGGACTGAAAAGCTAAGTTGGTATGTTAATTTACCTCCAAAAATCAAGGGTATATTGATAGAGATGTCCTTTCAGATGGGGATAAGGGGTGTAAGTAAATTTCGTAAAATGTTAGTAGCTATGGAAAAAGCTGACTGGGAAGAGGCAGCGAAGGAAATGTTGGATTCCAAATGGGCTAAAAAAGACAGTCCACAAAGAGCAAATCGGTTAGCTGATATTGTCAGAGATCATGTTTGATGGATAGCTGGGTAACTATCGCAGAACGATTTGGATTACCTGTCGTAATGCTTGGTGGTGTTTCTTATGCGATGGTAAAGCTTTTTCAATGGATGGCAAACACAATGATGAAGCAGATAACCTTAAATCAAGAACGAACAGAATCTATAAATATTAAATTAATTGATGTTATTAATAGCCTTAAAATGGAAGTTAAAGAGCTAAAAGTAGAAATAGGTAAATTTAGTAGTGAACAAAAAACAACAAACGATTTAATGACAAAGCTTAGTGGAAATGGACTTAAAAAGTGAATAAAGTGGATTTAGAAAAGTTAAAAAAAGATAGAGCAGCAAAACAGCGACTTATGAAAGATAGGGCGATGGTTTGGGTGTCTATGTTAGCATTGCCAAGCATTTGCTTAATGGTTGCTTCGTTAATTTATTCAGCCAAAACATTAGGCGAAAGTCAATTAGCAGTAATATCAGGACTTGTATCCTCTGTTACTATTGGTTTAATAACAGTATTACAAAGAATTACAGGTGCAGAAAAAGAAGACCCATTAGTATCTATTGCAAAAGAATTAGTGCAACATTTAACAGAATCTAATGAAGGTTCAAAAGAAATAATTATGGATGATAAATCTATTCGCATACAGGGTAAGGATTCTAAGATTGTTCAAGGCAAAGATTTAATTTATGGTAAGGATGGGAAGGTTGAGTGAACCTACAATTAGCGATAAGAGTCATTTTAAAATCAGTTTGCCTATGGCTATACAAGCAATTGGACTTGTTTTAGTTTTGGTGTATGGATACAGAGATTTGGAAAGTAGAATTAAATTATTAGAAGTGGAATCAAATTTAACAAGTAATACAGTAAAAGAAATGATTAAATTACAAGATAAGCCTATACCAAGCGATATTGAGCAAAATGCAAGATTGAAACATTTAGAATCAGTAGTTCGAGGTAATAATGATGACTTAGAATATATTAAAAGAAAGTTATACAACAAATGACTGATGAAATAATAAAATTAATAACAGAATTAGGATTTCCAATAGCAATAGCAGTAGCATCTATAGGAATGTTAGGCTGGGTTGTTCGTTATATTTTAAAAGATAAAGTTGAAGACACCTTAAATCGCTTCGACCAACGA
>TARA_R100001594_G_scaffold36368_4_pt1 | contig 14345 bp, 21 predicted proteins | sample TARA_R100001594 | Tara Oceans TARA_R100001594 (sample SAMEA2622752) | marine metagenome | biome: marine biome (ENVO:00000447); feature: marine epipelagic mixed layer (ENVO:xxxxxxxxx); material: "saline water (ENVO:00002010), including plankton (ENVO:xxxxxxxx)" | depth 150 m | reverse complement strand
AAACTAGTTAACACGTTAACTAATATACACTTAACGTGTGTACTTATTAACTCACAGTTTTAATATATATGCAATTACATTGCCTGTCAACCATTAAATTAAAAAAATATTATGTTTAAATTTTATTACATAAGACTGAAGGGCTTCTGGTTTTAAATTCCCCACTAAAAACCAAAAATCTCTTACTTTAAAAAAATTATGGAACAGAAAAAAAGAGTAAAAAAATTAATTGAGTCAAGAGGGGGAAATCAAGCAGAGTTTGCTAGACAATGTGGGATGACCCCCAATGAGCTTCATGGAATATTAAATGAAGCAAAAAAAGCAGTTAATCATAGACTGCTATTAGGAATAGCTCAATTAGGATACTCAACTAATTGGGTATTAACTGGTGAAGGTGATATGGAATTTATAAATATCACCAAAAAAGACCTCGAGTATTTGAAAACTCAAATTCAAGTTCTCGAAAATTTAATCAAAAAATAATCTTCTTTTCGGGAAGTCAATGTTGTCAATCGTTGAAACCAACTGGAAAGACCATTTAGGAGATAAAATAATGATAATATCGGCAAAAATCCATCTATTGAGAGGTGATTTTAGACAATATAAAAAATCTAGCAATATTTTCACAAATATATTTGAAGAATATAATGTGAAAATTTCTAATATAAGTTTTGATGATGCAAAAAGAATAAAATTTTGTACAGCAGAATTTGTAACTATGTTTGATTATTCAAATGGAATAATTGCTGTAAAGAAAAAAGCCCTTGAACTAGGGTTTGATTGGGAAATTGTTAAAATGGAAGTGGTTGAATCAAATGCTCATTTGATGTTGCCAATTATTAATAATTTAAAATACAAAATGGAGAGTTATGAGAAATAAAAAAAGAAAAATGAATCGAGGGAATCTCTACTTCGAGTACACCAAAAAAAATGGTAAAATCTGGTGGAAAGGGAGATTTCCTAAATATAGGAAACCTGGGGGAAGATCTCCAGAAAGGGACCTGATTAGTCTGGATAAGCTTCCTAAAACTGCAAAAGATTTCAAAGCAGAATTGACTAAATTGTGGTTTATAAAACAACAAGAAATAGAAAAAGAACTAGAGAAGTATGTCTTAGAGAAAGTAACTGAGGAAGCAGATAGACACACTCTTTCTGATGCTATTAAAAAAGCTACCGAAACTAAAGGTAGTTATATTGATTTAAAATCTAAAAAATATAAAGATTCAGCCATTCAACAGTTGGGTGTTTGGGAAAAAGAAATAGGACATCTTAAACTCTCTGAAATAACTTCTCAAATTATTGAAGAAACGCTAGAAAAGTTAAAAACTCCTGAGAGATCCAACTCAACCATAAATCGATACACTGCAATTCTTTCATCACTCTTAGGGAAATACTGCAGAGAATTTAAACCCCCTTGGATAACCCACAATCCTTGTTCTTGGAAAGATATTATCAGGAAGCCTGAACCCCCCGAGAGAACAAGACCACTCACCAAACAACAAAGAAAAGATTTTTTATTTTGTTGTGGACCAGAATTAAGATTTGCAGTAATTCTGGCTATTAAAACATCTGCAAGGCAAGGGGAAATATGGAAATTAAAATGGGATGATGTTGTATTTGAAAATCAGTGGTTAGTATTTACAGATACTAAGAATGGATCTCCTAGAACAGTTCCAATTTTGAATCAGCAAATTTGGGATACGTTCAAAAAATTGTATAAAAATAAACAGGAAGGGATTCAATATGTTTTTCCTGCATCTCAAGGGAATAAAAGGAAAGGAACATTTAAATATATTAACAAGCCAAAAAGTCTCAGAAAGGCTTTTGAAACAGCAAGAGAAAAAGCAGGTCTTGAGGACTTCCATTGGCATGATTTGAGGCATACAGGCATAACAGATATGATGCACTCTGGTATGAAAGATGATTATATTAAAGATGTGTCAGGTCACAAAACTGATGCTATGCTTAAAAAATATAAGCATACATTCCCAGTTCATCTTTTAGAGGAAATGAAAAAACTAGAAGAGTATCAGAACTCGAATGCGATCTGAATGCGATCCCCCCAAAATAACTGCCTAAGTTATTGATATTTTTAGAGTGTGTTCTGATTAAAAGTCAGATGCTCTACCAGCTGAGCTACCGACCCACACCTATAATATCAATGACTTAGAAGGTATATGGGGTATTAATTCTGAATGCGATCAATGCGATCATACCCCCTTTTTTGGGGGTTTTTTGTATCTGAATGCGATTTGAATGCGATCAAAAATCTCCACTTTTTAAGTAAAAAAATCATACATTAAAAAAAAAATAAAAAAAAGTTAAAAAAAGACTTGACATAAAGTTTAAATAATTTTAAAATAATTTAAACAATTAAATTTAACCTTATTTAACTTGATTGGAGAATAATATGAACCCCCCAACAACTTTAAACTTAGCCGGAGAAGATTTCCGTAATAGTTACTCAAGTTATGATTCTAACTTTGGTAACCGCACTTACGAAATTGAAAGAGGAGCAAAAGACAATCAACTTGAAATCCTTAAAAAATTTGGTGTTGCAAATATTCTTGGTCAACATCCTGAGACTGCTGAGTGGATTGTTGAATTTGCAGGTGAACTCGATAACTTTTGTTTTTTTGGCAATAAAGAAGACGCTATTGCTTTTGTCGATTTTCACAACGCTAATCACTGTTAACCAACCATGCCCCTTCGGGGGCATAAACTACACATAAGAATGGAGAGCAATATGGGAAAAAAGCCACTAACAAAAAATCAAATAGAAAAACTCAGAATAATCGTGAAGGGGAATCCTCTACACGAACTTCTATTAAACCTGGGTATTGATTTAATGCTCAGATCCTCAGATCTCTTAGCACTGAGGGTATCCGATGTAATCCACACTTCTGGAAAATTGAAAGATGCTGTTAGTGTGAAGCAAAAAAAGACAGGTAAAACCACTCTGGCAATTCCACTTTTAGAAAATTCCAAAAGAGTTATTGAGAAGTATTTAAAAAATAAATCCCAGGATGATTTTATTTTTACTGGGTCTAAATCAATATATACTCAGAAATCCATCACATCTCAACAGTATGCAAGGATTGTAAAGTGTTGGATGAAGAGTATCGGTATTGAAAATATAGATGAATACTCAACTCATTCGTTGAGAAAAAGTAAAGCATCAGCAATTTATGAAGAAACACATGATGTAGATGCTGTAAGGAGATTACTTGGACAAAGTAGTATTACTGCAACATCTGCATATCTTGGAGTGAGTGATAATTCTGCTTTAGAATTAGCTAAATCTATTAATCTTTAATTAGGGGGAATATGAGAAAAAAATTAAATAAAAAGACCTTAAATAATTTAAGGTTAGAACACAACAGGGTTGTCAAAAAAGAATATAGAGTAAACCCTGCAAACCAAAAACTTTTTGATGAGTGGTTCATTAATAATTGCTCCTATCCAGAAGATTTAGGAACAACTTGTGAAGGGGTCCCATTTTTTTTAATTTCAGATTCAGGCACTTATGCTGAGATTCCAAGGCATCAAACAAAATCGGGTAACCCATACATTTTGGAGGTTTCATGAGTAGAGAAAAGAATTTTAAACATCTTACAGTAAGTGAAGAAGTTTATAATAAAATAATTAATCATCTAGAAGAAAAAGAATACAAAGTTTTTATATCTTCATGGGTTGAAAAAGCCTGTAACGATTTAATTAAAAAAGAGAAAGGAGAGTAAATATGAAAAAGCCCAGATCAAAAAGGGAATTACGAAAAGAAATCAACAGTACCACCAATTTGCAAGAATTGTGTGATGTGTTGAATAAAATTTCGAATGAGTTACCTACTGATGAATATTTGGAGGGTACAAATGCTGAAAGGGACTTATACTTTAAGTATTCCACTTTCTGGTATGACACAAAATTCCCATCTTTTGGAAACAATGAACCTGTAAATAAATTGGGTGTCACAAGTTGGGATGACACTCACATTTTGGGTGACCAGATAATAGACTCTAAGGCAGAGCATGAACCATTTTGCTTAATCCCAAGAGATCAATGGCATTATGACTTAGATGAAGAGGAAGTATGAAACACATAATCATTATTATAATCCTCTCTGTTGCACCATTTTTTTCTTTTGGGAATGAACTACCATCAGACTATGAATATGTCTGTGAGAGAGTCACTGGATGTGCAGTATACTCTAATGCAAAAACACCTAAAGAGTATTGTCCCACCTGTACAAAAATTAAAAAAATAGTGAAAAAAATTCCTAATAAAATAATAAAATACAGAGAGAAATTAAATCTGAATTGGGTCAAATCTCCAGAGGATAGAGATCACTGGGTTGAAGAAAATGGTTGGGAATGGAATGGTCCTATTTATAGAGGTCTGTGGAGAGTCAGATCCTATTAATTTAATCTTCAGACCATCCCATTCTAGCAGTACCAGGAGCTAACAACCCACCCATAAAAGCAGGGAATTGAGGTCTCACTCCTACCTTCTCAAGGTCAAAACGCTGAAGATCCTGTAAATTTTTCAGCGTTTGCCTTGAAGATTCAACCCCTGGTCTATTCCACAATTGATTCCTGGCAGTATTTCTATTAATATCACTGGAAGAAGTTAAAAATCTCGTAGCAGAACGATTACCAAGACCACCTCTCAAGTCTTGAAAAGTCTCAATAGCCTTACCCACTAGGTGTGGTTTTTTCTCCATAGTTTCTTTTGCAAATTGTCTTCTCGCTGTTGCAGAATTTCCCCAATATGATTTTGATTTAGCATCCATTCTAGAAATTATATCTATCTTTTTTAATACTTCATTTGCTAATTCTTCTGTTTTAAATAAAACTCTAATTTTTTCATTTTGACGATCTGATAAAAGACCTAGAAGTTTTTCAGGAGTTGGTTTCAACTTAAAATTAGGAGTCTGAATTTTTGCATATAAGTTGTGAGCAAAACCTAGTCTAAACATATTTTTTTCACCATCACTCATTCCTTGAAGTTGTTTAATCATTTCTGTTGATGTTATTTTTTTGTTTTTTTCAGCTTTCATTCCTTTTTCAAATGCTTTTTTAAATTTAGGACCTGTTGACCATAAGTCCTTTGCTTTTTTATAATCCCCTGAAACTGATTCTAATTTTGTTGAGATTGTTTTTATCAAATCATTAAGATCATCTGCATCCATTCGATCAAAGCCTTTAGGAGAATCTGGTAGTTTATCTCTCCTTTTTTTTAATTGTTTTCTAAATGTATCCCACATCAGAATTTGATCTTTTTCATAAGTCTTTGTCCCTTGAAGATAACTACCAGGTTTTGAACCAAAATTATGACCTGGAATATTTTTTTTCTTTCTTATTTTGGGGATTCTTTTAATAGTATCAATCCATGCTTTTTTAATCATTTTTGATGAATCAACTTCTTCTGTTTTTGATCCTTTGTGCCAATGTCTGTTTACAGCATTTATTAAATCTAATGAATTAAATTCAACAGGGTCAGCAATATTATAAAATTTTTTTGATTTTATTTCCCCCATACGTTCCAAATTTTTATAAAATCTCTCAGGATCAATTTTAACTTGTTTCCCGATGTGCTTCCCAATCAGCTTTTCAGTCATTCTTGGGAATTCTTTTCCTCGATTGATGAAATTTTCAGATATATTTTTAGACCCCATACTTGGAAATTGCTGAGTCAAATCAACCATTGATTCACCCACTGACCCAGTATCCATTAAATCACCAACAGTAATTGTTTCTCTAAGAAGTGGGTCTTTTACCCAAGTTGTATTATTTGGCATTTCCAATTCATATTCATCAAGCTGTTTTAATAAATCATCAATACCAGAATCTTGTGCCTGGATTGCAACAAGCATTTCTCTTTTAACATCCTTATCAGCCTTCCCTTTTAACCCAACATCAACATGATCTTTTAGTGGTTTTTTAATATCCTGATAAAGCTCTGTTATTTTTTCTCCTGCCAAACCTAATGTTGGACCTGCAACTGCACCTGTCAAACCACCCCATTTAGCTCCTTCTGCAGTATCCTCCCAAAATTCTTCAGAACCAACTTCACCAGTAGACATACCACTCGCATAAAGTCCTCCTGCAACAGAACCACCAGAAGCCCCATATAAGGATCTTCTGAGAGCATTCATAAGCATTTGTCCTTCTTGGATTTTTCCAACTTTAGGTAAGTATTTTATTAATTTTGCAGTTAAAAATCCTGGGACCAAAAATCCACCTGCAACTTCTCCTGCTATGGAAGAAATTGGGTTTTCTTTTGCAAATTCTTCCATTTCTTTACGAACTTTATCTAACTCTAAATCATATGAAGTTTTTACTCCCATCTGATTTCTAACCACTGATCTCAACCGAGCTTCAATTTCATCACCATAAGCAAATGTTGCTCCTTGTAAAATATTCCTGGCAATTCCAAATAATTGTTTCCCAGTAATATCATCAAATTCAGTTGATTTAATATCAGATAATAATTTTTCTTTACCACCTTGACCAGTATATTTAGGGTCCCAAATATCAACAAATTGGGGATCAGGTTTTTTCTCCTTTGGTTTTATTAATTCTATTATTTCTGATTCAGGAGAATCTTTTTGAAATTCTTCTTCAGAATTTAAATATAAATCTAAGTTAATTCCATTTGCCATGAAAATTTCTTTTAATCTTTCTGTAGAATATCCTTTTTCTAATCCAGATTTATATTTTCTTAAAATTTCTGTAGCATCCATTTATAAATTCTCAAAAATATCTTTATCGGAATTATTGATTAAATCAAAAGGATTCCTAAAAAAATCTGCTTGCTCATCATCAGTAATTCCTAAATTTAATTTTTTAGCCCTGTTTAAATATGATTTTCTAATATTGTTAACAATAGAACCTCGAGCTAATGTTGCACTTTTTGCAACTTCCAATATTTCATCTCTTATTTTAGGCAAGAGTGGAGAACCTTTTTTCAAATCCCAAAAAATCCTATAAAGCCTATCAGGCACATTTAACCCTGCTTCAGATGCCGATTTATATTCCGATTCTCGAACAACTGAATTAGGATCTAAACTTTTCATAAAATTATAAATCAAACCAAAATCAGCAACTCCAATTACTTTACCTGTTGCATGGGCACTGATATTTTGTAAAGCCAGAAAATTCCCAACTAAATCATCTGCTTTAACAACTTCTGGATGTTTTGCATATGTATCAAGTGTTTTATTAAGTAATGTAATTTGTCTATTGTTCCAAGCATTTGGAGCTTCTGAATATTTAATATCTCCTAAAGAACCATCGGGATTTACTTTTGCAATTAAATTATTTACTCTCCCTTGAACTTTAAAATCTGGATTAGTTTGTCTAATTTTTGCAAGAGCTTTTATTCCAACTAATGTTGAAGGTTTGCCAGTATTTGCTCCTGCCAAAGATCCCAAATATTTTCCAGAAACATTATCAAAAATTATATAACCACCATTATCCAATTTTTTATACTGGATATCAGATTTAATAGGTTGTTTTTGAGAAATAATATTGACTGCAGTCTGATAAGCTGAATGAATATCTCCACCTGATGCCATTGCCTGGATAGCATTTATTTGCCCCTGAATACCAGGGGTATTCATTTTACCCATTTTATCAAGTAAGCCTGGTAAGGCTTTTATTTTATCTTCTCTTCTTTTTAAAAGAAGTTTACGATTTTCATCTTCTGTAAAAAATTTTTCATTTTTCAGTGCAGTCTCTTGTTGTTGAACTTTTGCATTAAAATAATCTTGTCTCTGTTTTTGCAAAGATTCATTTGCTTTATTATATGCACTTAAACCAGTTAAACCTGCTCTTCCTAGACCTGATAAATCAATTCCACCTTCTTGAACCCAGTCAGACCCTGGATCAGCTAACATTGCCAATCCAGTTGCTAAAAGCCCCTGAGAAATAGGAGATGGTCCTGCTACCCAGGGTTTTGCGATTTTCTTCCCCTCCTTATTCCTCATCATTGCATAATCTGGATAATCTAATAGTGCCATATTACCACCCCTCATCATTAAACATATTTAATCCTTGTTCTAACATAAATTTTCTTAAATCATCATTCATAGCCCAACCTGTATTTTGATTATTTTGAGCTACTACTCCTCCACTTAATTCTGGAGACCCAGGAGGATAATTTTCTTGATTCATTTGATTCATTTGATTCATTTGGTTTAATTGATCAAATCCTTCCATCGCTGAAATATTATCTGGTCCAGGTATAAAAGCAGGTTGCTCTTCTAAGAGACCAAATTGGGCATAATCTTGTGGATTGTGTTCTATACTACCCAACATTGGATTCTGTAGATTAGGCATTTCCCAAGTCTCTTTCCCGAGAGGTCCCCTTAAAGTATCACTTAGATATCTCTGTTCTTGTGTCAACATTTGCTCTAATTCAGGATCATAGCTAGGAGGACTACCTACTAACATTCTCTTATTTTCTGCATCAAGAGCATCTTTCTCCATTTGATTAACTTGAGAAACAAAATTTGGATCAACTAGCTCCCTATCAATTTCTGCTTCCAACCTAGCTCTTCTAGCTAATTCAGGAGGGGTTAGCTGAAGGTTAGCTGTTTCTGGTCCTTCTGTCATATATCTTGGATCATTTAAAGGAATCTTAGGGGCCATTATTCCTGCACCTTCCTCAGAAGCAATTCCACCAGGGACTATTCCTTGAGATTGTTGAGCTAACCTAACCATTTCTTCTGGAGAAAAAGAAGGTCTGTATTGATTAATCATTTTCTGATTCCAGAGGTCTTCATGTGTTTTTTGTTGAAACCATTTATTAGCTTCATCTTCCCCTTTAATATCTTTTATATAATCGTATTGTGGGCCAAACATAATATATTAACTCCTTTAACTATTAAACAATTCCTGGGATACCAGCTAGAGCTAACCCTGCTCCGATTGCTTGTTCACCTACCGATTTCCCTTTCCCTTTTTGTTCAGAAAACCCAGTGGTATTCTTCGGCATTTGAGCTAGAAAATTTCCATAATTTGCAAGATCCTGACGTTTCATTTGGTTCATTTGATCAAATAATCCTTTATCAAACTGCATTCCACTCTGATATTGTGACCTGTCATATTGACCAACATTTCCAAGTCCTGAAAGAAAATTCATTTGAGGACCAGTATTCTGCAGATAACTTGCCCCTGCCATCCTCTGACCAAGGTCCTGAAGACCGAATTGACGATTTTGAATATCTCTTGAACGTGCAAATCCTAAATCATCTCCTTTCATTCTCATAGCAAGATTTGTTAAGTTATCATCACGGGCACTTTTTCTTCTTAAAGAATCATCAATGACATTTGCAGTCAATTCTCCCAATAATGCCCCACCAGGTCTTGAATTTTCAAAACCTGGTCTATTACTCCAACCTGAAGACTCAACATTACCTGCACCCAAATTCAAATTTCTTTTACCTATTGCAAGTGCTTTTTCTAGATCCCTTTCATCCAGTTCATCTCTCCATTGCTGAGTTGGTTGCATATATTTCTGCAACCCTGGTCCTGATAACCATGATTGAGGACCAATTTGTGGACCACTGAATTGAGAAGCATCTCTAAAAGTATTAGAAGCCTGTTGAAAATTACCACCTGGACCCTGAAAATTTCCCATCATATCTCTTAACCCTGCTTTTTGAGCAAGCTGAAATTCTGTATCCTCTCCAACCATATCCTGACCAGTTACATCAAATTTTCTACCATACTGATCAGTTTTTTGAAAAGTTGGAGTCGAACCTAAAAGCCCTTGCCATTGAGAAGATATATCCTTCGTTGCATCAGTAACCCAAGGGTCATAACTCGTTCCTTGAGTTGATGTTCTTTTTTTATCAGGTTTTTTGAAAAGATTTTCTACTCCTCCTACAAGTTGTTGAATGGGCATTTTAATTAAGCTCCTACATATGGGTTATCAGTAGCGATTTGTGGTCTTCCAGAAGAATCTAATTGAGATCCTGAAAGAAGACTAGTGGTTAAATTGCCTGAATCATCAATTCCTAGACGATACCAGTTACCATTGCTACTTTTTAAAACTAAACTTCCTTTTGTTAAATCAAAAAAATTATCTTTATTTTTTTTTAAATTATTCTCATCAGCTTCCCTGATTTGAGTTTGTATTTCAGATTGAACTTCTGGTAAATACTCATTTGAAACTGGAGGTAATATCATCTTCTTCCATTTTGTGTAATATTTGCTCTAGTTGTTCCTAGTCTCCAATCTTGATCCCACCCTGATTCAACTCGTAATTTAAATTGTCTTCCTGAGACTCCTCTAATATCAGTGTATCCATCAGGTTGAATATCAAAACTTTCAGATTCTGTTTCAGTTGAATTTGGAGCAAACGCTGATTTAAATTTAAATCTTAATCCATTCGATCCTTGAGTCGAATCGGTAATCAATTGTTTGATGTGTGTAATACCTTCACCATTGTTAATTTCCATTCCTCCAGTTTCAGCAAAAACAAGTCCAACATCATTAGTTGCATCAGTCCCAGTGACAAGTTTTCTATCATAATCAGAAACATCTGCTGAAGTTGTTGCAATCGTTTGAGTAGTCCTTTCTGACTCAGAAGCACTTTGCTCATGTACATAAAGTGTATTATCATCAGAAATTCCTATTGGGTCTTCAAAAACACCTGCATCTACAAATGCTGTTCTGCAGAGTTCACCTATTGACCACCATCCTTCTTTGTAATTGAATGTAACATACCTCACAATTTCATCATTTCCTAAAGAAGCATACCACCAGGTGACTTCAAAAAATTCTGCATTAGAAGAAGCATAAATTTTTGAATCTTGAACTCTGTTCATCGTTGAAAAAACAAAATCTGAAACATCACATTTTAAAGGCTGTACAGACCCCTGATATTGCCAAAAACCTCCTGGGGACATCCAATAAGCACTATCTCCAATGGCAATCATTGATCTAGATGATATTGCCCCACAACTTTCACCAATTTTTCTTCTACCATAAATAAAAGGACTCCCAACGTGGTCAATTGCATGAACATCAGTCGTAGTCCATATCAAGATTCTGTTTCCTACAATCTTTCCTGATAAAATTTTTCCTTTAGTATCAAGAAAAAATTGCCCTGCTTGATTACTGGAGGTTGCAGTCCATGTTCCATGATCTTCTTGTTCACTCCATTTTATTAACCTGGGATTACCATTTGCTCCCAGGGCAAATAAATGCCTTTCTTTACTAACCATCATAGCACTATTATTAATTGGTGCATTTGTAATAACAGTTGCAACACCCATTGGAGTGGATGCACCATCAGTAGCAGGATTCCACTCGTAAAGTTTTCCATCTGCAGTACTCATTCCCACTAAATCTTCTCCCCACAAATCAAAAATCCAAGTGCTTGCAGTCAAAACTAAAGAAGATGAAACAACATTTTCATTACCAAATCTTCTTGCTCTTGAAAACACAACTGAATCTCCTGCAGACTCATCTACTAGAGAATCATTTGTATCTGCAGTAATAACTGCAGAAGAACCACCTGAATCTGAAATTAAAATAGTTGGAGGAGAGGTATAACCTGATCCAACTGCAGTTATAGTCACTGAATCTATCGTACCATTACCATCCACTGTATAAGTACCTGTAAATCCTCCAGTTGATGCTGATAGTGTCCCTGCAGAATAACCTGTGCCACCATTTGTAATTGTTAATCCATTAACAGAATTATAATTCCCGAGACCATTAGTTGGACCTAAAGTAATTACATTATTTGAAACTGCAGTGACTCTGTGAGAATTGGGATATTCTTTATTATTGTCATCCTCTGTAAACCCAGTAATTTGAATTTCATCACCTACAGCAAAATAATCAGAAAATTTAAAACTGGCATCTGCAGAGGTGATTGTATCAGTTGATTGAGCTACTGAGACATCTGTTCTAGTCACTGATTTTACAATTGCAGTTCCACCAAATCCACCTGTACCAAATCCAAGGCCAAGGAAAGCAGAAACATTACCTTCGATCAACCCACTTGGGGTTACATCACTAGGCTCCCCTGCAAGAGAGTCAAAAATATAGAGTTTGGAATTAGTACCAATAGCTAACCAACGATTACCTGAGTAGTCTCTCCATGTCATCATCGATCTGCCAATTCCAGTTAAAGTTGCACCTACTGTTTTTTCCCAACCTCCCAATGGTTGTAATCTACCATCTTTCCATCGAACAAGATTGCAATCATACCATCTACCTTTAGCTTCGTAAGCAGTCCCATTTCTATAAACTCCTGGGGGAGGTGTGAATGGTATAAGTGTTGACATATTTAATACCTGTATTTATTACATTTCAGTTTCATCAAAGTTGCATATTCTTTTGCTTTTTTAGACCCTGGAGTTATAGAATCCAAAGTCTTTAAATCATAATTTTCAATCGTCCATTGGAGGTAACAATCGCAACTGATTTGGATCAATAAGGGACTTGCTTTTGTTCCATGTGTCATTCTGATAGAGCTGGCACAAGACTCCCATAGTTCCCTCAGACTTTTCACTGAGTATCCATTTAAGTTTAGAGAAGTCGCTGAAGTTTTCTCGCAAGCATTCAGGGGTAAAAACCACATCATAAATATCCCCATCAATATCAATTTCAAATTCAACTTCAAGCATAACTCCATAATACTTTAGGTCCTTTGCCAGTTTTTGGATCAGGTTCTCCTCTTGGTTTCATATCTAAATGCAGAAATTTAGAACCTCTCTGAGATATTCCTATCCCATCAAAACAATCCATCTCCAAAGCATGTTGCAAAACGATCCTCGCAACTGATGATTGAACACCCAAATCAACTGCACAAGCTCCACCAGGTGTGGTTGATAAATGTGCAGAATTTTTATGCCCATTTGAAACTGAATTATTTTTAGGACATCTAACTCCAGAGGTTATGGGGAGAGCAAAACCACATCTATCTCTCAGCTCTTGAATTTTAGCAACAAAATCAGGGTTCACATTTGTATCATCACAACACTTGCACTGCCATTCTGAAGATGTAAAATTTTTATATAAGTTCCAGTTTATAGCCATACCTATCCAAACGATTACTTTTTTAAAAAATTTTCTTCGAGTAAAAATAAGACCTTTTATCAAGGAATTATTATTTACTGCGATATACCTTTTCAAACTCCTTCAAAATCTTATCATCTAACTCATTTTTTGTAGATTTAGTCAATGATTTCAATAGGATAAAGGTACATTCGATTAAAAGTTTCTCACTCAACATCGACATACATAGGGTCTTCACAGTTGTCGTGATTACTGGTGCTAACAATCCAATCATTTCATTTCTCCATTTTTTAATTGATTTAATTTTTCTGAATTTTGATTAACTTGAAATTTAATAACTTTTACATCTCCTGATAATTCTGAGACTGTTACCATGAGCCAAGAAATACTTGCTATCACTAAACCCCCTACAACTAAAAGTATGTTTTGTGAAATCATTTTTTCTTGCATTTAATATTTAAAAATTTCTCATTTATACATTGAAATTTTGCAACTTTACTTTTTCTTCCATCCACCCAATAACCTTTGTCTTGTGAGACTTCATTTGTTGCAGAACAAGAACATACCAATATCGCAATCGCCACTTCCACAATAATGATTTTGACATAACTCATCCTTTTCTAAGCATTTCCATAGTCTTAGTCTGTTCAAGCTCTCTTTCAACTCCACTCATCGCAGAAGCCATCTTAGCCATGTGTTCTGAAGTTTTTTCAGATAATTCAATAAATTTGTTAAAATTTTCTTGATTAGTACTTCTGTTTGATTTTTCATTTCTCCAAATATAAAAAAACAGACAAACAATAATTGCTCCTGAAAAACCTTGGGACAAAATCAGATTTGCAGTTTTGGTTACCAAATCTTCCTGTTTTTCCATTGGGTTGTCATAATGAGGATTTCGAGTTGAAACATATTCTTCCAAAGGAGGTTCACCCAACGTATATGTATATGCCGATATTAAAAAAATTAATGATAAAATAAATTTCATTTTGGATTATCTGATTTAACTTTTGCTATTGCTTTATACCAATCTCCTGTTTTATCTCCTTTTCCTGATGTCATGTCGTGAAAGAGCATATCTAGCTGTTCCCCTAAATTTGGGTAAATTTTTTGCCTGTCTCTTTGATAGGATTTTGAATCAAAATCATCTCTTAATTCTTTTCTTTTAGCATCAATTTCAGATTGGCTTGGTAAAGTTTTACCGTCAGGAAGAACCCATTCATCACCAACTTTTGTAACTCCACCAATCAATGCAGTTACTACAGCTAGGTCTGAATCTATATATCTAGGATAATCACTCATGCTTGTATC
>TARA_R100001594_G_scaffold30199_2_pt1 | contig 14373 bp, 15 predicted proteins | sample TARA_R100001594 | Tara Oceans TARA_R100001594 (sample SAMEA2622752) | marine metagenome | biome: marine biome (ENVO:00000447); feature: marine epipelagic mixed layer (ENVO:xxxxxxxxx); material: "saline water (ENVO:00002010), including plankton (ENVO:xxxxxxxx)" | depth 150 m | reverse complement strand
TAAAGCCTTTATTTTTGATACGGAATTTGCAGCTAATTTAGCCGCCGCAATAATCGTAAGCGGTTCGACCATTTAAACACTCGTCTTACCGTTTATGCGCCCTTGTAAAAAACTAACCTTCTCCCTTAGTTGTGATATCTGACCCTCTAACTCGTCTACCTTTTCAACAATCTGTTCATGCCGTCTGTCAGCATGGGTGTCGGATTGATTATGACGTTCAATCAGCTTAACTGTAATTTCATATAGTTCTTTCAACTTGGACGATATAAGGCGTTGCAAAAACATCCACATTCCACCAAGCATAGCTAGGCAACAAGCTATTGCCGCTCCCTCGTAATATTCCATTAATCTGCATCAGCTATTGTGTTTCCTGCTTTTACCCATTCTTGGATAGCACGATAATGTCGATTTTTATTTTCTTCTTCTGTCTTTGGCAGAGGAACATGAACTGTTGTTGTGCGACTATCTGTGATTTGAATAACTGCATTGATGCTGCAATTTTTTTCACTTAACCTATCATGAACATATTTTGCTGAAACAATATTCATAGTTCTGCCTCCAGATGTAAATCGCCTCTAATCCAGTTATAAGAACTCGATGTCCCGCCTCGAACAACTACTGATTCAGGAGTTGAATCAATCAAATTAACTCCGCTGCCAAAAGTAGAAGTAACCCGCGTTTCAAAATTGCCACTATACAAGCCATGTCCAAAACTAGCTGCAATAGTCGGGTCGTGATTCATCGAAGGCGAAATATCTAAAGATGTATAATACATATTGTTTGATGAATTGCCTGCTGCAGTATTCAGCCCCACTATCCGATAATACCTTTGACATCGCGCTAAATTTTCTTCATAGCTTTCTGTAATGAAAGGCGTAGGATAACTTCCTAATTCTAGCTGACAACCTCCCAGATAAAAAATATCATCTACGTCATTATCGACACTATTTGACCAAATAAAGGCTGCGACATTGGTAGTAGAACTAGTATCTATTGTTGCGGTAACCGAATACCTAGCAAACGATCCTGTCACTCCTAAATTTGCTGGTGTATTTTCAAAAGTCCAATTGGTTGCTAAAGTTGGGTTGGTGTCTGCACCATTCCACGCACTGACTAAATCACTAGTAACTGAATCTGCCGTACCCGACCAAGAAACTATGCCAGCTCGAATGTCATCTAAACCGCCAGTCGCTGCGTCATTAACTGCCGCTATGAAAGATAAGGTGACAACTGCACTACCGCCTACAAGTTGCGCGGCATCTCTATTTTCAATGATTTGAGCAAATCCAAATTTTTCATTTGGTGTTTCCACCACATTGTAGCCGATATACTGCATATCTGTTCGGTTAGCCACTGACCGCCCTACGTCCACAATATCGTTTCCATCAGAAAGTAATATCCATCTATCAATTAAAACTGTATCGTCGCTATTTGCAGGAGTTGTTGCAGATGTCGCTACTGCCCCGTTTAATCGTTGGGACACGGCAAAGTCACCATTCACTAAATAATTTCTAGCGGGGTGCGGTGGATTAATTTTTTGAGAGAAAGTAACTTGGCCTGTACTAGCTATGGTTACTGCGGTTGTTGGACTTGCCCCATCGTTACCGTCATTAACACCAACTATTAATTGGCCTTTTTCATCGTCACTAGTTCCTTCGTGACTAGCTTGAATTTTTGCTAACGCTGTTTCTTCACCGCCAGATTGTAACCCTTTAAAAACTACTTGAGACTCTCTGCCTCCTGATGTGTCTTCACTAGTTGGGTTCTTTAACGTAATTTGGGATTCTGACGGGTGCGCTCCGTTGACTAAAATAAACTTATCGGCTGACGCTTCGTAAGCTATTTGATATACACCGCCTGCCCGAATACTGTCTGCTTCAAGCGCATTAAGTGCGGGTGTAACTATTGCCTTTGCCCCCACACTGTCTACGTTTAAAGTAGCTGCCCCAGTATTACTGTGATTAGCTTTGATGACATAGTTATCGCCTGCCGCATAACTCGCTACGGTTCTCGCCGCTGCTAACGTATAGGTATTGGAACTGCCTGCTGTTGTCTTTGCGCCTTGTGCATCGTCATACCATCTTTTAATCCTGGCATAAGCCTCACGCATCGTATTATTGACTGTGCTGGGAGACATGCCCTCTGGTGCGCCTGCTGGTGGCGTAGAATTGTTATCGTCTGCCGTAATTGAATAATCTCTAATTTCACCCATAATAATTCCTACCCAAATCCTATAAAGTTACCAAGACCTTTAAGAAAGTCACTGCCCAATCCCCACACACTTTGACCGCCACTGCCTACTTTCGATGCCGCACCTAACAGTCCTAGTCCACCAAGCCCTAGCCCGATATTTCTTGCTAAATTGTGAGTTTCATAAGGACTGGTTTGTGTTGATGTACCGCCTGCGCCACCACTGATATACGATTGATATCGACTTAAATTATCAAATGGTTGCATCTGTTGGTCGTAATACAGTTTTTCTGCTGCCGCTAGTTCACGTTGCTGTTGTGCTTCTCTATCCTGCCCAACCATTGCTAACATCTGCGGATCAAGATAATTTAACTCGGCTGCTGCCGGGGCATATCGCATCGCATCTAACTGCCGACTTCTCTCTGCCTCATAAGCTGGCGCATAAATGCCTGTTGCTAAATCTTTAATTGTACGACCAAAAATGTCTGTATTTCTGGCTCTTTCATTAGCTAACGCTCCTGAACCATATCGTCCTGCCATGACTGCTTGAGCATCGGTTTGAGGTTGCGTGTAATCCCTAAAAGTTTCGCCTACACTTCTCGCTGCTTGGTCATACGCTGCTTTTAAATACGGATTAGACTCTGGCGACAAATAATCTCCACGCATAGTCGCTTCTAATTGCTGATTCATGGTATCGAGAAACGGTGTTCCTGCCATCGCCCTATCTGCTGTCATGCTTAACGCTTGATCGCGTTCTGGTGACATACCCGCTACCGTTTGCCCGGTATACGGGTTTATACCGCCTTGCCCATACAGCGTATCTGCTCTTTGGTACAGCTTATCTAAATAATCCGATTGATAAGGAATCGTCGTTGATGTTTGTGTAGCAGTTGCCATTAAACCTTCCTCACTAATTTTTCAAGTTCATATTGGAATGGAGTTTTCATTTGTCCTCGCGCTCGGTTTGCTAAAAAAGAAATTGGCACACCTTGTGGGCTACCAAATTGATAGGGATTGTATTGAAATCGTTGACCGCCTACGGCTGGAGGTGTGAGAAACGAGGGATCGGTTGGTTCTGAGTTTTGCAATATTTCTAAACCCGCCCCAAACAAATCTGACAACCGAAGCATATCAGTTAAACTCTTTTTTGAAGCCATATCTTTTGTTACTTTATCAACTAACGCATCAGATTTTTCCATTTGATAGCCTTCGTCTGCCAACATTTTATTCGTTTCTTTTGCTCGTTCTAAGACATTGTTCTCTGGTAACAATGATGCTTCTGTCACGCTTCTTTCAAATACATCGTCTGGCATTAACTGATTAATAGACGTTAATTCTGGTGCGTTTAATTGGGCTAATGGGTGTGCCTCACCTATTGCCCCGGTAATGCTTCCAGTTTGTATGTACGGATTAACGGTATCACCGGGTGCGACATACGCTGCCCTGTCTCTTATTTGCGACAATATGTTGTCTGAGAGCGGCACATTAGACAAATCAGTAGGGTAAAACGGCGTTGGAGTAGGCATTAAAGTATTTACATTTTGTAACGCTGTGCCTGCACTTTGACCCGCAACATTTATTGGTGCGGCTGTTGCTGCTCGTCGGGCAATATCGGCTGGCATTAAAGCATTCACATTGGTTAATGTCGGTTGGGCATTGATTGCCATGATCTGTTGCGCTTCCGTTACTCCTACTGGAGCTACAGACGTTAAGCCTTGCAATCCACTGCCTATACCATATCCCCCCAAACCCCCCAAGCCAGTGTTTACTAATGTTCCTAACAGTCCCGCATCATCTTTAACACCCCGATATGCTCCTCCTGCTGCGCCTCCTGCCGCACCGCCTGCTGCCATACCTACCCCGAAAAGCGGAGCAGCAAACGCCCCTGCTACTGCTGGCAAAACACTGCGTGCTAGGTTTGCCATAAAACTAGGCTTTTTGGTTTGTTGTTTTTGGCCTAAAGCTCTTACACCATAATCATAAGACTGTAACAGCGTGTCCATTGACACACCTTCTGGTACAGTTCCCGTTTCTAAATATTTAACTAAACCGGGGTTATTCTGCTCACCCCACTTCACCATATGATCATATATTTCTTGATGGCCGCCTCGTTTATCGCCTGTTAAAAATTTATTACGGGCTAAATTAATGCGATTTAAAATATTTGATTCATCTACCCCAACATTACGAATACCAAATCCATATGTGCCTTGATACGGAATATTTTTATAATCAAACATTCCTTCTGTTACTTGACCTGATTCTGGAATTGCCCAACTGTAATTAGCATTTCCCAAACGCTCAAGGTTTGTTTTGTGGCGATCTTCTGCTCTACGAACTGCTGTTGGTAAATGAGGAAACGCTGCTAATGCTTCTGGCGATAAATTAAATGACAATGCCATTATCTACGCCCTCTTGGTGTTAGATTAGCTCGCACACCAATGGCTTTATCAAACCCGCCTGCAATGTCTACGCGGAAACGTAAGTAACGGTGTGATGCCCTAAAATTGTGTTCTCCGATGCCATTTACTGTTACTCCTGACGAGTAGGTAATATCGGAATTTAAGTTGTCTCTGGAAGCTAAATAAACGGTATTAGTCGCTGTTCCACCCAAGACTAATGGTCGTACTTTATCGCAATACAACATATCCATCGTTTCGGTCGCGACTTCGCCTGTTTCTATCCTAGCTGTCATCGCTGACCCGCCAAACGTACCGCTTTTATGTGCCGTATCAAAAACATATAAAGCTAACTGACCGCCTTTCCACATATCTGCATCGAGACTAGCAGGCAGTGCATCGATTGACGTATTAACCGCATCTAACCCTTCCAACGTGTAACCTAGGGAACGGCCTTCAAAGATTAACTCGTGGTTTACTTCGACAAACGACCAGTTATTCGTTTTCCAGTCATAAATAATTAATTCCGTAGGATCGCCTGCACCTGTGGCATAACTCCACACTACTTTGGCATTCGGCACATCAATTGCACCGACCATTCGATAGCGTTGCGTCACTTGCGCTCGGTCTTTAAAAAATAAATCTATTTTCTTGTCGCCAATCGGTGTAATTTGGCCGCCTAAGTCATAACGCATAAAACCATCTTGCGAATAAAAGAAACAACTATTGCCATACCGTACGACGCTTCTCGCTGCGGGTGTCCCCATACCAACTACTGTATTCGTAAATCGCCAAACTAACGGCACACCAATATATTCCATTTCCCAGATGCCACGCTCAGTAAAAATAATACCGACATCGCCACCTGTAATTTGCATTATTTTGCCGTTATCACCGACTAAATCCTGAAAGTCTGCTTGCGTAGAAGGAACAGTTCCCCACGACGTTTCGTTGTTTAAACCTGACCATTGCACCCGGCTTGCATAATGTGTACCTGAGTCCACATCCCCTAACACAATAAACCCACGCACTATCGCTATATGTTTTGCTTTTGGGGGGCTACCGCCTAAATCTCCGAACGTGCCACTAGCACCAAAATCCCGTATCTGAATATTATTATCAAAATTAGTTGCGATAACTTTTTGACCCCACTTGATAAATTCCCAGTAACTTTCATCACCGCACGCATAGGTTGAACCCCCTACGCTTGACCAAGTAGATCCAGACAACCGATACAGTTTTGTTTCATCTCCACAAAATACTTCCGTATTACCTTCTGCATCCGAAAAACTTTGTGCGCCTCTGGCATAGGCTGTCAGTGCATTGCTATCGGTTGATATATTATTAAAAGGCAAATATGAGTTTTGATGTGGCACGCAATTTTTAGCAATCGATGTGCCGGGAATAAATAGGTCAGGTAAATCGGGTTCAAAATTACCGAAGTTAATGGTTTGTATGGTCATGGATTCGGGCTATCCGTTTTAATCCCTACGCTACCTTGGGACACTCTAGGCAATCGGTACGTTTCACTGGCTGACCAGCTTGCCTGTTTATATTGGCCTAACCATGACGCTGCACTTTCTTGGTCTTGTAAAAACCGAAAGGCATGAAACAAGGTTGCTGATAAATAGGTATCTGGATAATTTGTAATAATCCAGTTGGTTGTGTTGGAATCACTTAAAGCCGTAACGCCGGGATAATAACTCAGTTCATACGCATAATTAGAATCAGGAGCGACATCAAATTCAATCACATCAGATATTGAAAAATAAGCGGGTAGTCCCGACCCGGTGCGATGATTAATCGCTAATTGGTTAGGGGCTACATAACGCAAAGTTACAAACGTACTTCCCGTTAACGTCATGCGGTAGATTTCTTGAAAATCTGACGGCAAAGATAGTGTCGCTGTGCCTGCCGTTAGTGTACCCGTTGCTCTGGTTATATTACCTCGCACGCCACCTATCTCTGGAGATTCTGCGGGTACGGGAATACGTTTTAGAAACGTCTCTGCTAAATCGATAAACTCATCGACATACGTGCCTAAGTCGCTACGTGCTGTCCAGTTCGCAACGGCAGTTTTTAATTCGCTATAGTTCGTGATTGCCATTTATTTTTTCGCTCTTGAATATCTTTAATCACCATTTCTGCGTGTACTGAATCGCCCATCAATTCTAACCATGAACAATTCCCTATCATCGATTCGTATTCGTTCCACCATTCTGTCGAATAATCACACTGTCTTGTTTCAGGATGGTGTGGGATACCCGCCGTGTAATGGAGAACTAGGGGGCTTACATCAACGGCGGTATCGTATCCCACGGTGAAATTCCATTCAGTCGGTAATTCGCCTACTGAACTTGCCCATTCAAAACTTTGTGGGTTTGTATCTTCATCATTAATGTATTCTTTAGTGAGCTTTTGGCATTGGCTGTTGTTAAAAACCATTAAGCTCGGCCACTCAAATCGGTGTTCACTTTTACGGACGTACACTGCGTGTTCGCCGTTTAAACCTTCTGTAATCTGGTTAATGTCGCCAAGCACTAACATATCGGCATCCATAAATACTGAAATACCCTGATATCCGCATAATGCCGGACACAAATAACGACTATAGGTGAAGTCAGTTAGACCGCGCCTTGTAATCGGTAATTGTGGTAACACGAGCGGGATAATCGCTACGGGTTTACTTGCACGCCTTGTAATTGACCATTGTAAGACGTTATAAGCTACAGGTTGTCGTGGGTCGACCCCAATATACACTCTCATTCGTTCCCCTTTCTAATCGCTTCAAATTTGGCTTCATAACACACTAACTGATACCGCCAAGTCGCTAAGTTATTTGACCACCAACCCATCCAATCAATGAGCTTACTAATCACCCACAAATATTTATCCTCTACCCATCGGATTAAAGGTTTCATGCTGCGCCCTGTAACGCATAGAACTTTGCTTTTAATCTGGTAATAACTGCTTGTATGGCTTTTTCTGTGCCGAGTTCTTTGCGCCGATAAAACTCTACGCTTTCCCACCAAGGACACTCACCTTCTAGCCCTTCATGCCAGTGCGGTTGCTCATGGACTAAGACATAAGCGGGTTTACCTAATGCGCCTGCCAAGTGATAGGCCGTTGTCGGTACACACACTATGGCATCTAACGCATCCACTAACGCAGCGGTATCTTCATAATCGGACGACATCGAACCCCAGGGGAAATCGTGTATCTTAATACCTGTATCCCACTTAAAACTTTCAATATCATCTTTAAAGTCTTTGTACTGCAAACTGACAAACGTATAGTCTTCATGTAACAAGGGACTGAGTTGCTGAAGGTCTAGCTTTCGGGTACGCCAGCCGTCACTGCCGACCATACCGCCTGTCCATGCAATACCAATCTTCGGTTTATTACTTAGACTATCTATCAAACCCCGGTACATCAGTTTTTTCTCATCAGACACTAATAAATACGCCCCTCGGCGTTTCATGTCTGACCATTGCATCATCGTTGCCATTGACGTTTGATGCGTTGCTTTAATTTCCGGGGTAAATTCTTTTTCAAACTGCATCCCATACACTTCTGAACGTGGGAACGTGCGTTTAAACAAACTTTCTAACTTCGGATTACAGTTAATTTGTGAAGGAGTGACTGGACACGCTGACATAAACGCTATCTGGTCGCCCAAACCTTGCTCACCGTAGATCATTAACTTGGCATCGGGTTCACCTTGCCATTCAGGAAGCCCATAATCGTGTTTTTTCCTAAACTCTGCATGGCCTAACTGATGCACATAATGTTGCCATCCTTCTTGCCATTCGCGTTTATGTAACTTTGAAAAAGCATATGCAGTATGTGCCTGATGGTGCGATTCTATCGCCAGACTTTTCTGGGCATAATGTTCAGCCTGCTTAAACTGATAACCCTGAACACACGCATTTGCCATTAATCGGTACACTATCGCTAAGTTTTCTGGTGACTCATCTTTTGGCATCATGGCTAACGCTCTTTTAAGCGTTTTAGTAGCCTGTTTAGCCATTTGTAGGGACGCTTCTGTTGCACCTAACATCATCATCGTCTTCCATGAACGGTGCGCTAACGCGGCCTGTTTTGCGATTGGATACGCAAAGGGAGCTTTCCCACCGTCAATCAAAAATCGACATAACATGACCCAACCTTCAGGGTCATCTGGGGACGAGTGACAATGTTCTAATAGCAATGCGCCTGCAAATTCAGTATCACCATGCTCTAACGCTTGGTGACAGTCCGTTAAGAGTTCAGACACGCCCTGTGCCAGTCCTCAGATAAGCGTACTCACTATCATTGAGTAACTTCTGCACTTCCTTCCACTGATGTTTATTAAACACATCGACACCCTTTTCCTTTTTCCATTTAATAATCACGGAATTAGGAATTGAGGCTACGTGCCACCAGTTATTCTTGATGCCTTGTTTGGAATACTCATTCAACCCTTTAGCACCGCCTACATCAGCGTTGCGTAACGCTTTAGACATATCTAAAGACGGTTCACAATCTTGCACCTCTGCAATCGTTGTGATGTCGTTTACCTCATCATAGTCGTGCCAGGTTTGAGTTTGAGACTCCGCATCATAATCAATTAAACGCTTACTCACGATTGACGCTTACTAACTTTGCCAAACGTCGCATTCTTCGGCATTTGTTTTAAACCTTTTGATGAAAAGTTTCCGACGTTTTTCATATGTTGCTTATCATTCTTCGAAAAGTTTTTCGAATCGTGATTCATTTTCTTTTTACCGTACATGGTTCACCTCTAAAAAGTAGGGCTTCCCGAAGGAAGCCCATAAAACTGCCCCTTGCGAGGCATAAGGAGATAAGTTATGAAGTGGTCGTTGTAAAAATCTTACCGGAAGCCGCTTCGTTTTTAGCACCAAGCGTATATTCAGCAAGAATCATTCTTCGATCACTATCACCCGTTTTAGACAAATCTTCTGTCTGAATGGGGCGCAAGTAAGCTACACACCAGTATTCCATGTCTAACGCAAACACTGTTGCGGCAGGCTGGAATCGGTTAGCAACAATCTGATGCTGTCCGAAGTCTGATATGTAAATATCGGCTGCGCCAATGACTGAACCCGGTGCAAGTCCACCATTAGGCTGTGCGTCACGATACTGTGTACCGATACCACTAAACCCGGAGGCAGCTTGTTTATTAAACGAGCCACACATAATGACACCCGGATCGCCACCATTGTCCCAACAGCTTTTGACTACTGCTTGTAGATTAGCTTCTACAAATGTAGCCGCTGTACCCGCTGTCGGAGCAGCCGCAGGCGCACCCGAAGTAGTAGGCGGCGTAGTCGCATCAGCACCTTGTTTCACTTGGTTCGTGCTGAGCCAGCTGCCAAGTCCAGCCGAGCTTCGGGCAGTCCCCGCTCCCCCCGCAGTCCCGGCCTGATTTCCGCACAAAGTGCTTTCCATGTCACGCTTCAATTCGCGACCTCTTTTGGAAATCTGGTAAGACAACTCATCTGCACGACCCGCTGTAGCAACGGCTCTCAATGTGCCTGTTACGCGAGGTGTTTTAGTGCTGATTTGCGTGTAGTTACCAAGGCGTGACGTAACGTCTGCTGTATTGGTAGTCGCATCATCACCCTCAATCTGGGCGTTCGTTGCCGAAGCTGCTGCCAGAGAGTCGGTTTGCCACTCGTGGAATACTGCGGTTGCGCTTTCGCGTGCCGCATTTGAAAGAAAAGGCGTATCCATAGGCGAGATGTCATAGATAATATCTGATAAATCTTCTCGCTCACCGATAGCCGTATAAGTTTGGTATGAACCAGCTGGTACTGCCATATTACTATCCTCTATTTAATCGTTGTGATATCAAAGCAGCCGCATCTCGATGATCGCCTGATTTTTTCAATTTGGCTTTCAACTGTGCTTCTGCATCCTGTTGGGTCTGTGCTTTGGTTTGTTTAGCTCCCGGTTTGAGAACTTTTTTATTACCAATTTTTACGACCCGTTTTTTTGCCGTTTTACCCTTCTGTGACATCTGGTCGAACATCATCGCCTTGTGTGCTAACACAATTGTGCGATGGTCATACGCTTGGTCTACTTCATCAGGGCTATATCCGGCAGTCAGGAGATATTCACGCATCTTACCTTGCTCAGATTGACGTTTCTCGTTATCTCTCCAATGGGGCAACGCTCTTAACAGGTTCTCTTGCTCTCGCGTAGCGATTTCCTGCATCTGTTGCTGTTGTGTTTGTTGCGCTTGAGCCATCCGGTTTTGATACTCCTGGGCGGCTTGTTGACGCATATTCTGAACAGCGGCTTGCCGTTCAGTAAATTCCTGTCGTTTAATTGTCCACTGGGTAGGGTCTGTTGCTTTCAGATTATCCCATGGGACATTGTTAAACTCTGCCATTAACATTTGATCGACTTGATTTAATGCTGCGGCATGGGTTTCAGACTGTTGCTGAAATAATTGATCGTTTCGTATTTTATCCGCTTCTAACTGCTCTTTCAGTTCTTTAGCGTTTTGTTCTACACGAGAAGAACGCTCTCGTGCGGTAAACGAATCTTTCAGTTCACCAAGCGATACTTCGACTCGTTCGCCTGTATTGGTATCCGTTGATGGGATAGACAGTTTATACAGGTCAGATACTTCGACACCGATATTCTCGGCTAACTGTCCTAATGTCTCTAAACTGATTTCTTCCGCATCACTTGCTTCTTCGCTTACGCCTTCATTTGGTTGTTCACTTGCCTCTGCTGGCTGCTCACTTTGTACTTCTTCAGCAACGGGTTCTGTTACCACTTCTTCCGCTTGCTCTACGGGTTCTGCCGTCTCCGGCGTTAATAAAGAAGGTTGTGTATTTTCTACAGGTGCTTGCCCTTCGCCCTCTGGAGGCGGGGGAGACATTGCCTGGTCTATACGTTGCTCAATACTCAAAGTTTGTTGTTCAGCCATTATTTAACTCCTGCATCTCTGCCATTTTTCCGGTTGTCATTACATCTTCAAGGTGCGATACGATCTGTCTCGTTGCTAACAGCATTTGATAGATTTTCTCTCTTTCTTCCTGCTGAGAAACCGCCGTATGTTGCCACGCCTCAATGAGTTGATTCTGGATAGCGTTGATTGACTCTTGGTATACTTCGTTATCTAAGATTTGTTGCGCCTTAAAAGCGCGTTCTTTATCCTTCTGAGCCATCTAACGCTTCTATGTTCTTTTTAAGCTGTTCGTTCTCGTTCATTAATTGATTAACTAACGTCTTCAGTTCTCCAGATTCTTCTGCTTCACCATCATGTTTCATTTCTTCTGTCACTAACTTGGTAAGGTTGTTCATCTGGTTTTTATAAATATCGATTTCCTGCTCTCGCTCGGACTCGACTGCTTTTAATTGCATTTCCAATTCTTCTAACCGTTGTGCGGTTGCCTGTTTATCCATCTCTAGTTCCAGACTAGCCACTTTCTGATCGGTATCCGTTTCACGCTGAATATTGGTGAGTTCTGCTTTCATGCGTTCAATATCCGCTTTTAACATTAACTCTTGCTGTTTTAGCTCTGTTTCTTTGAGCTTGATTTGCATATCCGCTTGCGCTCGTGCCATATCAACTTGGTTCTTTTGTATTTTGGACTCTGCGTCCATCATTAACGCTTTCGCGTGTGCCATTGCCAAATCCGCTTGCGTGTCAGGTTGTGGAGGTGGAGGCGGTACGGTTCTGGGGTCAGTAAAGTATTGCTGTGGTTGTAACCCCATCTCTTTAGCCATATCTCTCAATGACTCATAAATCTGGTGTGGTTGCACTAATGTACCCATTGCACCACCCTGAACTAATTCCTGTTGTTTAGCCATGACCGTTTCTAAGGCAATCATGCGCCGTTCTTTGGACACTGTGCCTGTACCCACATTCACCGTAGTATTCTGACGTTTACGCCACTCTGAAGGTCTAATTGCTTGGAAGTTGCCTGCTACATTTAACATGAGTTCGCGGTCTTGGTGTTTCATCAATAATTCGTGAATTAAACGAAACGCATCTTTGAACCCTACTTCACCCATAATGCGTGCTATGAGTTCAATCTTCATGCGTGCCGCGTCAAAGGCTAGTGCTGCTACCCCTGTGTTCACATTGGCTAATGAATTTTTATCAAGCCCTGCGACTTCATCTCCTACGCCTGTCCGTTGTTTGCGTACATCATCCAAATACCCAACCATCGAATAGGCTTCTGCGGGTAAAGGATTATGTGGAATTGGTGTAATGTATTGGCTTGCTGTGCCTTCGCCCTTATATCTGACTACTCCACCAGGTCGTGAAGTTAACAGGTCGTCCATATTAACGTGCGAATCATTAACGGCGGTACGACTGTTATTGGCTAGATAGGTGTTATCAAGCATTTGTCTTAGTAACACCGACTTAATCCGTTGTAAGTCCATCGTGATATCTGCCAAGCTCATACCAAAGAACTTATGAGGCATCAGTATCGGGCTTACGGTTGCAAACGGCATATGGTCTACTTCTTCAATACCCAGTAAACGACTACTTCCTGCCGTGTAATGACCGCCGGCTAATGTCACCCGTAATAGTTCAGCAATGTCGTCACCGTCCCGGTCACACCGCACATAACACTCGGTAATCCAATAATTACGCATCGACTCTTGTGATACATAATCAAACGGTTCTTCTTCGTCCGTTTTGTTTCTTCGTGCCAGTTCTTCTTCAGTCTGGGCGGCTTCGTCATAAGGCAATGAACGAATTACCTCAATGTCATAGCCCATCTGCACGAGTTCAGTAAACGTCTTTAGCGTGCGATGGTAACAAAAATTGGTATCTTCAACGTAAGGGGTTCTAGCGTAACGTGCTATCCCAAATTCTTCAGGCGGTACAGGTTCAATCTTAATCTGCCCAGACTTTTCCTTTACCTTCAACGTGACATTTAAAAGCCCCAACTCATCTTGCTCGGCCTTTAATACTTCTCGTTCTACAAATGGGTCAGCTAATAACTGACCTAATTGCATTTCATCCAGCCCTTCGTATTCTTCTTTGGTTTCTTCTTCAGAATCATCCCAATAGATTTTTAAAATACCCGTCTTACTTAGTAACGCATCTTTTAAAAACGTATAGGTGTTATAGAATCCCCGGTTCTGTTTCCAGAATACATAATTGCAAGTCTCAGTCTCTAACTTGGCCTGTTCAACATCGGTCTCATTCACCGGGTCAAACGTCACCATGTTATCGCTATCGGTGAATATGCGTGCTAATGACGGCAGTATCCACTCGATTGTTTCCATGACTTCACGAGTAACGACCTGACTGCGGCCTTCCGCTTCATCACCATATGGCTCACCATGATAATAATCCAACGCGACCGCACGCTCATGGGATATCTCACCCGCTGCTTTACCTGACGCTGAATCTATTTCGCTACGACAAATCGATGCGATCTGTTCGTCACTGATTGGTTTTGCTTTTGCCATTTAAACGATACCTGAATTTTCATAATCTAGTGGTTGCCACTCGTACTTCATCGGAACGTGCATACAACCGTATCGGAAAGCATCTGCCGCATGAGATGCCCAGTCGTGTACGGGTTTCAATCGAAACGTCCGTCTCACTTCATCATATTGCGCCCGGTATTGGCGTAACGCATCTAACCCGCGTTTACACCGTAACTCGTCAAACCAACAGTTCTTCAAGTTACGCCTGACGGACTCAATGCCATCTTCGACTTTGTGCTGTGCCACAATGTCTACTGTTATCCCTAAACTCTCTAATGCCTCGACTCGTGTGCGCCCGGTGTCTAGCGAACGC
>TARA_R100001594_G_scaffold1271_5_pt1 | contig 14383 bp, 20 predicted proteins | sample TARA_R100001594 | Tara Oceans TARA_R100001594 (sample SAMEA2622752) | marine metagenome | biome: marine biome (ENVO:00000447); feature: marine epipelagic mixed layer (ENVO:xxxxxxxxx); material: "saline water (ENVO:00002010), including plankton (ENVO:xxxxxxxx)" | depth 150 m | reverse complement strand
GCACAAATACAGGTTTAGTAAAATACGGACAGCAGTTTTATCAAAAAATTTCTCCTTTTATAAGTAGATACATACCTAAATGGCTTACAAAACATGTGTCAAAATCACTTCCAAAAACTACATTAGGATATAAAGTTGCAGATTTTACATCAAGAAAACTTCCAAGATTTTTATTAGAAAAATCTGTTCCTCATATGACAACAATGACTATGCTTAATACTTCAAATGGTATATTTGATTCAGTAAGAAAACAAAGATTAAAAATTGGAAAATATGAAAATGGTACAGGTGATATTAATCCATGGGATTTAACTGTTGATGCTTTTCATAGTGGAAAAAGAGGTTTGCAAAATGGATTTATGATGTCTATAGGAAACTCAGCCCTTGGAAGATTTGGAGCTTGGACAAATAAAAGAGCATATAAACCTTACGGAAAAGGAATTATGTATGGAGATAAAGGTAAAGTTTTATCACCATCTAATGCAGTTTTGCAACAATATGGTTTTAAATCTTTAAATAACATTTCAAAAAACCCATTAAGTCAAATAGGTGTAACTGGCCTTTCATTTGCTACATCTGAATTTGCTTTTGATAGCGAAGCTAGAAAGACTTATTATGACGAAAATGGAAATTTTAGTCTTACAAAAACAGCTCAAAATTTATTAAAACATACAACTCTTGCAGCATTTTATACGGGGTTATATCAAGCTCCTCCCTATATTAAAGGAGCAGTATTTCCTTCTAGAAAAACAGGATTAGCAAGAAAAGAAGATAATAGTTTTTTTGAAGAACTAAATAGAAATATAAAAGATGCAGAAAAATTTAAAAGTGCTGCTGATAAAAAAAATAGAGAAGTTGACCCTGAAGTAGCAAGTTTAAGCCAAGCTGTACAAAATATACAAAAAAATACAGGAATAAATTTAAAAACTACATATGTAAAACAACATATGGATAAATCAACACAATCTGTTGAAACTGTAGATGGATTGCAAGGCATTAATGAAATATTAAATGATGGATATAAAATAATTCAAAAATTAGCAATTAAAGATAATGATGGAATTATAGTTGACTATGATTTAGCCAAAATTACACCTGAAGAATCATTACACATAACACATATATTGCCTACTGCTATGGAAGCATTGGCTGGTTACAAACAAGAATTTTTAGAGTCTGAAGAAGGAAAGCAAGAATACATAAAAATGTACGAAGAAGATAATAATGTTAAATTATCTGAGCCTGAAAAGAAAAATGTATTAAATGCTTTACAAAAAGATATAGATAGATTTGATTTATTAATAAAAGAAAAAAATGATATTATAAAAGGATTAGATAGTAATGCCTCTAAACCAGAACCAGTATCAGATAACAAACTTTCAGATTTAGATGTTATAAACAAAGAAAATAAAGTTTCTGTTGTAATAGCAAAAAATGGACAACCAGTTATTGATGAAAACGGTAAAATACAATCATTTAACATGGATAAAGAAGATGCAGCTAAATACAAAGAGTCTGGCGAAATTATGTATGAAAAAGACGTTGATTATGATGCAATAATAGGTTCTAAACCAAGCAAAAATCAAAGTGTTGGACAAAAAGGACTTGAACTTGGACAATTCCGACAAATTGTTAGAGAAGAATTGGAAGGACAAAGAGAACGAGACAAGCCAGTATTCTCAAGCAGGTTTACAGAAGAACAATTAGCAGACCCTCAAAATTTAGGGCCTACTTGGAAACAAGATGCATTAAAAAGAATTAATATAAGCGATGCTTTAAAGAATTTTTTAGATACTCCTAAAAATCAAATTACTACTCCATATGATATACAAATAATAGATAGAATTGTTCGTACTAAAAAACCACTTAATGCAACTAGCACATATTTAGAACCTTTAAATCGTTTGTTAACATTTGTAAAAAATAAAACAGGGAAAGTTTCAATAGCACAAATTTCAAAACAAGATGTATATGACTGGAGAAAAAGCTTAATAAATCAAAGAAAAGCAAAAGGTGCTGCTCCTTCTTTAACTCAACAAGAAATAACTATGTTAAATGCGTTGAGAGGTTTAGCATCAGATGGTTATATGCTAGCTCCTGTTACAAAAGCTGAAACAAAAGAATTTTCAAAAGAACAATTGTCTAAAGCATATACTACTGAAGAAGGTCAAAAATCATTACCTCCTAATATTTATTTTTTAGGAGAAGTAAGAAAAACAATATCAGATTTATCTTTAAGTAAAATTCAGAATGATGAAAGATTGGGCATGGCTTTTAAATTGAGTTTTATAGAAGGATTGGTGAGAGATAGAGAAATTAATAAATTAGCTGTTAAACATATAATTGCTCCAGACCCAGAAACAGGAACAAAACCTTATATAGATTTAATTACAGAAGTAGAAGACGGAGGAGCAAGAAAAAGTCCTGGCTCTGCAAGACCTTTATTTTTATCAACTGAAACATATAACACATTATTAAAAATAATTAAGGACAATAAACTTAAACCAAATGACTTACTTTTTCCAAAAGATAAATTTGGTTCTGCTAAAATTACAAAAACGTTGCAAGAAAATATACCATCAGATAAAAGATTGACAGCAAAAGCTTTAAGAATTGCTATAAAAACATTTATTGAAAGAGGCAAAAACGTTGACGGAAGTGATGTATTAACAGGCTCTGAAAAACAGCAATATGCTATAATGGCTGGGCACGAACCAGGTGAAGTAGAGGGTGTGTCAACTTCACAAATAAGAACCAGATATACAAAAAAAACAAACTTTCTTGACATACAAAAAGAACAATTAGAAATTGTTAAAAAAATAAACAAAAGTTTAGATGAAGTAATAAAGAACGAATTAAAAAACAAAAAAGGCGGAGGAACAGGCGGAGGAGGCTCAAAAACTCCTGCACAAAAAAAGTTAGAAATTCAACTAAATAAAAAACAAAAAACACTACAATCAAAAGAAAATAATCTTTCTAAGATGAAAGAAAAAGGGAAGGATAAAACAAAGTCATATGCTAAAACTCAAGATGCAATAACAAAGATTAAAAATGAAATTAAAGTAATTGCAGAAAAACTAAAAAAATTCACTCCAGCTATTGTTGCAGGAGCTGTAGGAGCAGCTGCAGGTATTCCATTTGCAGGATTGTCTATTAAAGATGTTAGTGGAGACGATAATAAAGTTGTTAAAAATGTAATTAATAAAACAAAAAATACTGACAATATAAGTATGGAGAAACCTGTTTATAAGAAATTCGTACAATCTGTAAGAAATGTATTTAATGAATTTGCAAAAGACATGACACCAGGAGAACAAACAGATTTTCTTAAATACTTATCTTTAAGAGCGGGTATTGACAAAGAAATATTTTCTAAAAAAGATATAATATCTGTTAATGCTTCTCAAGAAGATTTAATTAATTTTGCTGAAAGTTTATCAGAAACAGCAGGTTCAAGCAAAAAAGAAACAACAAAAAGATATTATAAAAAACTATCTAAAATAGAAGAAGCTAAAAATCAGTTAGCTGCTCATAATAAACCTGAAAAAGACTTTTTTAAAATGGCTTTATCAATGTTTAGCCCTGAACATCCAAATTGGAAAAATGATATAAAAAACATTAATCAATTTGATATGACAGTTGAAGAACTTTCACAATTAAATGCAGCGATAAGCAATGAATATGGAGCTTCTGTAGACCCTAAATTTTCATATACATATGCATTAGCAAATGAACAATCAACTGCAAAACTTTTTAAAACAATAAGTGCTAAAACGTTAAAAAATTACTATAGAAAAAGTGGTTTTACTCAACAGGTAACAGCAATGATTGACAACGTGATTTCTGATTTAAATAAAATAGGAGCATATAAAGAAGCTAAATCAGTTAAACTTTTAAAAGAAGATTTAATAAATCATTATGTCTATGAAGGAATGGTTAAAAATGAATTAAATCGTTTTGAAAATGATGCTTATAAAATACTATCACAAGGAGAATATGCTGGAACAGGAATAAGAAAAGCAAAAGGTGTAACACAGCTTGGAAGAAAAAAATTCAATGAAATTAAAGATATATTATCCAGGGCTCTAGATGTTGAAAGATTTGCCTTTGCAGAAAAACATATAAAAGAAAATCCTAGCGATGTTGAATTTGCAAAACAATTTCCAGCTATTGAAAAATTACATTATAAAGTATTTGATAAGAATAAAAAGAAACAATATGGCGATAAAAATATTGGCATGTATTTAAGACAAGATACTCCTGAAGCTAAACTTGCAGAAAGATGGTATGAATTTACAAATAATATCAAAAACCATATTGTTAATAGCATGAAGCTTAACATGACCAATGAGCAATATAAAAGATTTGCAAAAAAATATGGAGTTGATTGGATTGAAAACGCATTTTATTTTACAAGACCTATAACAAAAGAATTTGGAGAACATTTTGATATTAATCAAAGAAATGTTCAAAAAAGAATACAAAAAGAAGCGGTAATAATTGCAGCAGAAAAAGCAAAAGAAGCTTATAATACAAAAACTCCTACTGATGCACAAATTTCAGAATTTCAATCAGTTGCAGATATGGAAGCTTCAATATCAATGCTTAGTTCTGTTTCATATACAGGAGGAGCTTTAATTAATCCAAAAGTTCTTTTTGATAGAAAAATGTATTTAGGTGAAAGAGTTTATATAGATTCTGAAAATAAATGGGTTGATGTTCATGAATATGCATGGGCAGCAATTGGCCCAGGATATACTGGTGCAGCTTCTAAATTAGGTGCAAATTTAGCTTATTTCCCTTACTTAATTAATTTAAAAGGGTTGCCACCAACAAGACACAACATACCTAAACTTTTATTGGCTATTGAAAAAAATGGCGGGGCATTTGGAGAAATGTTAATAAACCAAATATCTCAAAGAACATTAATGCCTATAGGGAATAATATGAGGCAATTTGGAGGTCTTTTGAAAGGAGCGACAAGAGTTAATACTTATATCACAAGGGCTAATCTATCTTGGATTACTAACTCTACTAGAAATTTAATGTTTGGTTGGAGACAGAATGCTATGCAATTTGGTTTTACCAAACAATTTATACCTGCATTAATGTCTTTATCTTGGGCAAAAAGAATGGATGCAAAAGATTGGGGAATACTTGATATGTCTTTATCAAAGATACAAGATGAAGCTGTAACTTTAGGATATTCATATACAGATATAGCTAAATGGAAAAATCCTATGGATAAATTACTTGATTTTGTTTTCGATAGGTCAAGATTTCCCAGCACAGAAGAAATAGTCAGAACTACAGCAGTATTAACGTCTATAATAGAACTTCCAATATTATTTAAAGATATAAACACAAAACCTATATTAAATAGTCATAAAAGAAAAATTAAAAATGCGGAAAAAAGATTAAAAGAATTTTATGAATTAAATAATAATGAAATTGAAATATTTAAAGCAATTGGATTGGGAGATGCAAAATTAGGATGGAGCGGTTCTATTGCTGGAAAAGACATTTCTGAAGCTATGGATAAAAGATTTAAAGGATTGGAAAATATATCTTACATAAAACAAGATGGAGCTGTAAAAGATATTTCTTTATTATTGCCGCATGAAAGATTAAAACTTCAGTTTGATATTGATTTGTTGCATCAAAAACTTATCACAATGTCACATATTAAATCTCATGGAACTTCAGACCCATTATTTGGGGCTTATTGGATGAGTCAAAGAGTAGCAAAACCTTTTATGATGTACAAACAATTTGCAAGACAAGATTTTTATAATACTGCAAGAGCATTAAAAGCAGCTGTAAGAGAAAGAAGTTTTGACAAAATCGGAGGGGCAATTATAACTACTGTTGTATCAGGTGCTGGAAGAACAGGAGATTCAAATGCAACATTTAAAATTCTTGATAGAACTTACAAATATGGAGGTCTTTTATATTTATTAAGTCAATTAGTTTCATCTGCAGATGACCCTGCTGAAATGGACGAAGGTGTATTAAAAAAGATAGCAAGCATGCTTATAAGGTCAAATTTTGGGGGAGATATAGCAGATTTAGCAGCTATGTTTACAGGTCATAACAGAGGAGCTGTAGATGTAATGGATATTGGATTTTATGTTAGTACTGGGGCATTGCAAATAACGGAAGCAGCAGGATTATTGTTTGAGGCAGGTAAAGGAACTTTAAAACAAGTAGCAGAACCAGATGTTACATTTTACAAATCAGGATATTTTGGAAGAAAATTAAGAGCTACAGTCCCTCCACAAAAAGCAGCTAAAGATGCTGTTAAAGGTATTTTTTCTACATATAGAGGTATGACCGATTTATATGATGCATACACAAAGCCTTATATAAATGTTAAAAATCAAATAAGAACATATCAAAAAGATTTTAAAAAATTCTACGGAGATATTTCTGCGGGGTCTTTTCCAGAGCACATCAAACAATCAGAATTAGCAGGAGTAGATTATGCTTTTGAAAAAATGAGAGTTGATAAAAATGGAAACATAAAAAATCCAGGAGATGTGACTGTTTTCTGTGATGCTATTAAAGATGCATATAATGTTGCTATAGAAACAAGAATGCGTCTTTATGGAGATGATTTTTCTAAAGCAAAAAAAAGTGCTATGTCTTCAATAGTCAGTAAATTAAAATCATTAAATCCTATATTAAATGGTAGGGGGATATATTTAGATGAAAAACAATTAGACAAAGTTAGAAAAAGCAGTATTTTAGAAATAGCTGAAAAACAAATGTTTAACGTAAATCTTAAAAGAATGGAGTCAAAATTAAGCCCTGCAGAATTAAATCAATGGATAAAAGAAAATAAACCTGTGGGAATGTCTGAAAGAGAATTGTTTTTTAAATATATGGAACAAAAAGCACTCAGACAAGATTACAAAAAAGATGAATACACATCTGTATTAGTTAAAGGAGAAAAGATGTATAATGCTAAAGTAGATGCATTTTTATTACATTGGGACAATTATGTTAAAACAAACATATCTCCAAAAGCAGAAAACTATCAAGAATTTCAAGGTCTTGTGCCTTTTATTGCTAAAAAGCTAGGGCCTGAAGTTCAAGAGCATTTAGAATTTTTAGAAAATTATAATAAAAATTTAAAAAACATGCTAATGAATAAATCAGAAAAAGAACTCAAAGGAGAAATTTTTAACATTTATCCAGGAGCAGGCGAGTTATTAAGCAAATTTAAACCAACATACTTTAAACCAGAAAACTGGAAAGGACATTGGCAAGGTCATTGGAATAGAGCAATGTATGATAAAATTATTGAAGAACATAAAAAATCAAAATAACTCTTTAATTGGCAATAAAACCAATTGACTCATATTATCATCACCACCCATAACCATTTTTAATTTACCTTGATTTTGCCTCTTTTTTATTAAAGCTCTTAATTCATCAACTTTAAATATAAATCCGCCCTTAATCACGTTGTTTACGGACAATAAATGTATCCATACACTTGCTTTGGTTGTAGATAAACCAGATGGTTGTCTTTTATATCTTATTTCTATAGCAATATTGCCAGTTGTTTCCCATATATCTCTTTCTGTTTTTATCTCTATTTTTGTGTTGCCTTCAAATAATTGCTGAGTAAACTCCTCACCTATCCTTCCAAACAACATATCCTCTTTTACCTTTAAGTCGTGTGACTTACAATATCCTTCTTCTAATGGCATCCATTCTCCTTCATGCTCTATATAAGCATTATCTTTGTATTTGTTATAAATATCAATCAGTTTTATCATCTTCAATCGGCAGGTAAACTTCTGCATATGCATCACAGTTTGAACAAGAGAAATTACTTACAATACCTTCTCCATCAAGTCCATAATCTTCATAATCAAAATCATTACCCCATATCATATCTTCTTTGCAATGCCAGCATTTCATTTATCCATACCTCCATATTTAGATTTGTATCTTTGCATAAGCATTCCAGCTTCAGATGTTTTGTTAATCTTTATCAAATGTTCTATTTGTTTTTGCAACTTTCTTTTTTCTGTGTTTAATTTAACTTTTTCTCTTTTTCTTTGATTTGCTTGTCTTTTATTCCCCATCAAAATATCCTTCCTTTGCATAATGTGCAATCAATATCGCATCAGCAGTTGCTAGTGTTATCTTTTTAAGGTTAGGATATAACTCCTTAGCTTTATCTTTAAGCCAGTTCTTTCTATCCCTCGATATCATTCCTTTAGGACAGCCAAACCATTTCATCCAGTTGTTTGGTAGTTCTGTGTATGTTTTTACTTCATGTGATGCAGCTATACCTAGCCATTGTCCATAATTAACACCATATGTAAATGCTCTACTTGATGCATTGTTAGGTCTTGCCCAAACTCTCTCCATCAAAAACTTTACATCTTCTGGTGCTGTATCTCCTATTGCAGATGCAAACGTTGCCGCCATATCTACAACCTTCTTAGGACATTTTACAGCTTGTATGTCTCCTTCTTCATCAATTACAGTTAAACCACCGCTAACACCTGGGTCAACTCCTATGTACTTAAAATGGGATTTTTCCATCAATCATCTCCTCTATTGAATTAAATATTTTACATTTATTGCCTTGATATCCTAAATCTACAGAACCACTATCTCCATATCTAACTTTGCCCGCAGATATTGTTAGGACATTCTTGCCTTTTCCTTTCTCTCCTTGCACCTTATAATCATAGTATGTAAAGAATACATTCTCAGCAACTTGTTCTATCGCTCCACTCTCTGCTAAATCAGATAGTTGTGGCTCAAATGTTTTGCCTCTATATTCTATACCTCTATTCAATTGTGATGCTAAAACCACAACAGCACCAGTTTCTTTTGCTAACCATTTATAATCATTAACAAGCTGTTCTATTTGCAATCTTCTCTGGTCTTCCTTGCCTTCGTATGAAATCAACTGGATGTAATCATCAAATATAACATCTGGCTTAAACTTCTTAATCTCACTTGCAGACACACTAAAATCTCTAATATTATCAAACATCAAAAACTTATCGCCACTATATTTTCTTTTGATAAACTCTAACGTTCTATTGACTTCTTGTAAATCATTATTATTAAAGACATTCTTTCTTACCATAGAATATGATAGTTCTTGTGATTCTAAACATATAATCTTTTTAAGTAGTTCTGAATTAGGCAACTCTCTACTAAAAAACATCGCCTTGTGTCCAGATTCCAATACATTTGCCAGCATATTTATAAGAACAGTTGTCTTGCCATGTCCAGGTCTACCACCTACTATGGTTATCTCTCCTCTAGTCAATCCACCAGCAAATCTATCAAGACTGCTATATCCAGTTTTTATAAGCTTAGATTCTTTATTCTCTATCGTATCTAATGTTTCAGTAATAATTTCACTTATATCAGATTTAACAGATGGTCTTATATCCATCAGTTCTCCAAATACAGAATGTGCTTGACTTATAGATTTGTATACATCATCATTGTTGCCAAGTGCTCTTTCTTTTATCTTGTCTGCATGTTCTATTATTTGTCTGAGTAGGTATTTCTGATAGATTTGTGTTGCATAAAAAGATGTCGTTCCTTTTGCACAAGTTTCATTGTGACAATCCACAACATATATCTTGTCTAGTCCTTCATCTATTTCATCTTGTGTTATTGATGTGCATACGGTTAATACATCTATATGCTCACCTTTCTTTCTCATTTTTGTTATCTTATTCCATAACAATTGTGCCTTGGGTTGATAAAAAACACCTTCTTTTGTAAAGAATCTAGCAACATCTTCATAGTCACTAGGCTGTTTAATTATCGAGCCAAGAACAACATCTTCCGTCTGTTTGTCGTACGGTAATGGTGTTCCCATGTTTCTTCTCCTCTTGAACAGATTTTTATACTGTTCCTTTTTATTTTAATGAACTTTTTATCGTGTGTAATGTTATAATTTTAGACATAAATCCCTTATGAGTCCTAGTAAAAAAACTCATTTGGGAGGAGATATTGATTTAAAAGATAATTAAATATCTAATGAACCGTATTCTTTCTCCATTAATGTTCTTATTCTAACCATAACGGTGTCAATTAAGTCTTCTGTAATTAAAACATCATTTTCGCTTATATTACCTAAATTTCTTTTGTAATAAGCTAAATCATCTTTTAACCATTCGATGACCAATTCCCTGTCTGATTTTCCTTTGTATCCTCTTGGCAATTATTCTCCAGCATTGCTTGAACTTCTTCGGTTAATTTCTCTAACTCTACTTCATTTACTTTATATACCATACTTTCATCGCTTGTAGGTATCAGAGTTATAGGCTCTCCCTTGAAGTAAAGTCCCCAATTATTACTGTTGAGAACCTTGAGGATTGTTGTTTTAATATTATCCATTTCATCTTCCTCTTTTTCTATTATTGCTCTTTTTTTTTCTAACTTTTCTTCGTGATTGAGAGCATCATCAATACAAAGAAATCTTTTATCATCACTTGTCAACCACACCCTTGTCAGCTCGTGCTTTAACATTTTCTTTAAGTTGTTTGTCAATGTATTTTCCAAGTTTTTTTTCATGTTTATTCATTTCTATATAACTACTTAGAACCATCTCCATTTGTATTATTCTGTCCTTTAGAATCTCCGTCCTTTCTATTGCTTGACTTGCCGCTGTTGCTACTTGTCTTATTGTTGGCTTTTTTGCCATCTTTCTTCTCCTTTGTTTCCTCATGTATATCTATGTTTTTAACACTACTTGATTTTGACATCAATGTATCTAAATCAGATACCATACCTCTTGTAATATTTTCCAATCTTTCTACTTTAATTTTTAATGAATCTATCTGTTTTTCCATTTCTATGGCTCTACCCATTTTTTCTCCTTGTTGTTAATTAGTGGGAGGAGAGAGGGACAGTTTGTTGTGTTGTGGGACTGCCCCTCCGCTCTGGCTTTCGCTATTTCGATATATGTCTATACACAGTTGCTCTCGACACTCCCGTTAGAGAGACTATTTTGTTGACTTTTACTCCAAGTCCGTATAGTACATTGATGAACATTCTTTTTCCTTTTCCAACTTTACGTTTAGAATGGTATCGCATCATCCGCTCCTTGACTTATTTGTTTATCTGTTCCGCCTTCCCATGGTTTACAGAATTTACAGTCCCAGTATTGTCTGGTCTTGCCATCTCTATCTGTCCATGGTCTGCCTTTATCAACCACAGCTGTAATAGCCTTTCCTAGCATATCTTGTGCTGATAACTTTGGTAATAGCTTAACTTCAATAACTTCGCCATTAACTTCTTTTTTATCAGTACCGCATTCTATGCCAATTGTTTCACAGAACCGCATATAACCAGTATTTCCAGTAGAATTTGATTTAAAGGTATCATTTGCTGTTGGCTCTAAAAACCTCCATAATTTACCTCTAAATTTACGTCCTACATATGGTTTTCCATCTGTGTCCACCATACCACCTACATCGCTTTTATAGCTATATTGGTTTTTTACGTTCTCTGGTGCAACCTCAACTGTATATGTAAATAATTCAGCCTTGTGCTCGCCTCCTTTTACATTTACAATTTTAGTTTCAGATTCGATTATGTGGCATAAATACTCGCCTTTAACATATGGTATGAACTTTGTCTTTGGTTTGTTGTCGCCACCTGGAATTGCAAAGCTTTGCCCTCCAGTAGCATTGTTTAGTACATCACTTACTTCTGCCATTATTTTTTCTCCTTATTTGTATTACTTTTCATGTTGTTTATTTTTTCTATACAGGCTTCGTAGTTATAAGCATTGATGTCCATGCTCCTAACTTTTGCTTTCAAATCATTCACAAACTTAACACCTTGAGGTTTTGCTGCCTTGTATAGGTCTTCTTCCTCTTTTGGTGTTAAAGCATCTGGCTCTGGTAAATCTTCACCAGCAAAGATATATAATCCTAATCCATGCAAGGCAATTGTTTTAGCCAAGGCTCTTTGTATGCTTGTATTGATATGAAAAGCATTTGGTTTTTCTATCGGTTGATTTCTATTGTCAAGTACGGGATGAATTTGTGATAATGATACACCATCAACTTCTACCCATACATCAACAAAAAAACCACATTGTGTTACAAAGAATGGAGAACCATCCTCTGCCTTTGTTACTCCGTATCTAGCATCTGGGCATGTTTTCTTTAAAAGACTCCATGCATGTGCCCAAGATAAATAAGTAAACTGTCCTTTTTTCTCAGAATACTTACTAACATCTTGCTTGTAGAGTTTCATGAATGTGCTTTGTGTTGTTTTGTTCATATTCACTCCTATTTTGGAGGATTGCACACACCTCTGAATTGACAGTATTTACATTGCCAGTCTTGTACTGGTGATACTCCAATTCTAAAAGGCGGTAATCCTTGTTCATGTTCTTCTTTTACGTTAGTCCAGAATAGATAAGCACGTGAAACGTATGTCAACGGAACTGTCACACATCTCATACTGGAATTGTTTTTATTGTAGTAATACAAATACATTCCATCTAACCTACCCATCTTTTCTTGAATAGCATATCCATATGTCCCTAGTTGTAATTCATAGTGAATGGAAGGATTAAAAGATGGTTTTCTACCAAACTTCATCTTCCAAGACCAATCATTACAAGTTTTTATGTCAAACAGATATACTTCTTTGTCTTTCTTTTCAGCTACGATATCATAAAAGCCTCGAACGTTTAATTCTTCTATGACTATCTCTCCTTCTGTATGAAAAACAAAACTTTCTTTTTCTTTATTTTCTTTTTCTTTATCTCTATTATATATATCTCTATTATATATCTCTAGAGAGTGTTGTATATCATCGTGTACAACGTTTCCAAGTCTAAGCAATCTTTTTGTTCCATCATCCATATCTTCGGTTGCCTCTGCTTGAACTACAGATTCAAAGTATAATTTCCTAGAGCAAGAACCCGCACCACTAGCATGATAGAAATGTTCTCTATCCTTGTATCTATTTATGTAGTTTTCTTCTTGTTTGTTGTCTAGGTAGTTGTTGTAGATAGCCTCTATGTCAACTGGACTATTTTGTTTCACTAATATCTCCGTTTCCGTATTTTTTAATCAAATGCCTTAACCACTCAGAGCCAGAACCCCAGCCATTCATGAGTGCATTTCCTCTAAACTTTTTCCAAGCTTTATCGTCAACGTTTGTTATGCATATTGTTTTCTTATTACTCATATTTCCCCCTTTGGTAATATAGTTAATATATTAATGATAGATTATTACTATCAACATATATTTTTTATTTTTTATTAACCCTTCTGTGTCTCATTCTTTTCTCATAGTCTATTTTATCTTTTAATGCAAGTATGATTTCTATCATGCACATCACAAAAACTCCAGCTGATGTAATCACAAGCATTAACATTAATACTGCTTCAATCATTCTTCTTCCTCTATTTCATATATTAATTTATCTACTCTGGCACACCAGCGACTCATTCTGCTTCTGTCTACCATACTGTCTCCACTTAAATCAGAAAATATTTCTTTTGCTTTTCTGAGCAAGTCAAAACATTCTTCGATATCTCTAATTCCTCTTGCCATGTTTCAATTCCTTGATTTCTTCTTTTAACATTTCTATTTGCTCCATGAGTATACTTATCTCACGTAAGTAAATAGACATACTATCTCTATCATCTTCTTCAATCATGAGTTTAACTAACTTATCCATTTTCTCTCCTTATTTTTCTAAATAATTCTTTCATGAACTTTTCATCATCATTGATTTTAACTTTGGGCAATGCCCTAAGTAATTTAACCAATTTTCTTGTGCTTTTCAACATTCCTATTTTTCCTCCTCTGGTTTTAATAAATCCATATAATAACAAATGTCCTCCCATCTTTCTTCATCTTCTGGTTCATCTAAGCAATGTGGTGATGGTTTATCTGATTCTGGATTTAATACTTGTAAAATATGAAATAAATCTTCCCATTCTCTTATCATTTTTCCTCCTTTTTTCTCTGTCTTTCATCTAATTGTCTAAATAAATCTTCTACCTCGTTGTAGTGCTGTTGACATAAAACATAGCCATCTCTACTAATTTTATATCCATAATCTGTGCAAATTTTACAATCCTTCATTTTTCCTCCTTGTAATCTGTTGTATATAAATTACCATTAAACATAAAAACGTGTCCAGCACCATGCAACTTTCTCATTTGAGCAAATGCTTGTTTAAAATACTTTTTCTCAAACTCTTTTGATGCATATTGTTTTACTTTAATTTTCGGCTTATTTTTTCTTTGTTCTATCTTCTTATCTTTTGGTTTGATATCTGCTGGTTTTGATGTCATATTTGACGTTATTAGGCATAACCATATTATCATTGCCCCTAAGATTCCGTATATTCCTC
>TARA_R100001594_G_scaffold20414_3_pt1 | contig 14414 bp, 15 predicted proteins | sample TARA_R100001594 | Tara Oceans TARA_R100001594 (sample SAMEA2622752) | marine metagenome | biome: marine biome (ENVO:00000447); feature: marine epipelagic mixed layer (ENVO:xxxxxxxxx); material: "saline water (ENVO:00002010), including plankton (ENVO:xxxxxxxx)" | depth 150 m | reverse complement strand
CGTGAGATTTTTATGTTCAGGGCTTCGATGTCATTCTTTGGAGGCCGACAGCAGATTGAGTTTGTGATGTAGCACTCATCCCGACGCACTCCAATTTTATTGAGCGCTCGCTGTAGCTCCATCCCACTGGGCCCTACGAAAGGACGGCCTTCTATAGTCTCGTGCATTCCTGGCGACTCGCCGAGGAGGATTACCCGATCACCTGGGTGGCATTCGGGACCCACTGGGGAATCGGCACCTCTGGCACGGAGGGGGCATTTAGTGCAAAAATCAGTCATAGTGTTGGGCTGGGGAAGGTGCCCCCCTCGCCTTGAAACGTTCAAGAAGAGGCAAGAGGGGCCGAAGGTCACTACTCCTTCCCTTGAGGGAGGAAGATTGCTGGTAGTCCTCCCTCACTGTGTAAGCGGTCAAGGAGGTAATTAATTTCCAAGAAAGATAAAAAAAGTGGAGACGGCGGGGGCCTGGTACAAAACACTGGTGAGGGCATGATGCCCTATTAGATATTTGAATCCCACCGCCTCCGGGAAAGGGTGAGTCACCACCGGTTTTTTGAACACGCCCTTTTAGATTCGTGGTTGGTGGTGACCCATAAGAGTTGAGACATCTGTTTGACCACGGCCATGCCTCCCTGCGCCGTCGCTTCTGACTTTCGTCAGCAAGTCACTCAGTCATCAAGAAGGAATCCGAGATCGTCTTCGGCGGCTGTGCTGTTGTTGGTGGGAACAGCCTTATGTGTCTTTCCATTTGCGACGGGACTTTCGTCAGAAGCTACCGGTTGGGACGCTGCAACCTGGGCTGCCGCGACCTTCTCCATCTGAGTATAGTGTGCCTCTTTGATGAAGCGATACTCTGGGTAGCTGCCCTCTACGGGTTGGCCATTTGATCCCATAGTAGGCGCTGTGTAGTTGAAATACACGGTCTTCCCTTCCAGTTTATTGAATGGGAACTTCACTTTGCCTTGGAGTTTTGTCTCGGGCACTCCGGCTGAAACCAAGAAAGCCATGACAAAAGGGATAGCCCGCTCTTGGAGAGAGAAGCTTTCCCGGTGCCGGACCCCATCGGTAGCCATATAGACATACAGACGATTGGAATCCTCATAGTGTTTGAACTCCACAATAGAAGCTTTGTGAAGTCCGCTTTGAAGATAGCCAAGACCGCTACCTCCGGCTGGGGTTTTCCCAGTAAAATCGAGTTCAATAGTAACACTCATCTTATTTTCTCCTGCCCTCTCGGGCTCTTAGTTACTCACACACATGTGGGAGATATTTGGGGCTGAGGCGTGGAGTCATCAAGACAAAGGATAAACTCTCGTCCACGTCCTCAACCCGCTAAATGAATAAGCCTTCTTCTTGCTCTACTGGAGCCGCGAATGCCCGTAATGATTCAACATCTTTGTAGTGTTGAATGGTGGCGCGGTGAAGTCCGTCTTGAAGAGCCCAGCGTATGTGGGCAATCTCTCGTTTGCCCTTCAACTTCTCGGCTGCTTCTTGCAGAACGTCTCTCCAGTTTTCGATACCGGCTTTTAAAATCTTGTCGGATAGGCCCTGAGCGACTTTGTTAATCCACTCAAGCCCCTTGGGGTAAGGAACCACGTAGCCTGCAGCCCGGAGCCCCTCTGCGATATTCATCGGAGCCCGGCCAGGAAATACAGAAAGCCTGTCTCCTGATACATAGTCTGCCTGGGGCTCCAAACAGAGTTGGTATTTCCAAGGAGCAGCAGTCGGCTCGAACATCGCTCGGCCAATCACATCGACCATGCCACTAAACTTTTCTGGAAGCTGGCCAGGTAGTGAAGGACCCCCGCGAACAAACTTGCCGCTGCTAGTCCTTGGAGGTTGTTCGTGGCAATTGAAGATGACGACAGTCCCTTGGGCAGTCGCAGCACGCGCCACATCTCGGGCAGCGAGAACATCTTTCGTGAGAGCGCTCCACATTCCTCCGCGCCCTTTCGTGCCTTCATACTCATTGATGGTCGCCTCTACGATAAGAGAGAAGTCGTCGATAACAATGGAGGGAACTCCCCCCTCCTTCACGACTTTCTCAATCTGGGCAATTGCCTCCGGCACAGTTTTGGCCGGTAGGATTTTTAAATCCGGAATTCCGAGGAATCGCTGGGCAGACATGAGACCTGCGGGGTCTCCAATGAAGACTCCTGTCGCTCCTGCGGCTGCTGATGCAACTGTTTTTCCGGCTTTACTTGGGCCGTAGAGGCAGATGAATACGCCCCCAGCAGGCGTACCGCCTCGGCCATTGGAGCCATTAGCTCCATTTTTAGTAGACATTGATTTCTCCAAACACACATACAGGTGAAAACTCTAACATTATCCGTCGAAACACTCACAAGCTATTTCGATACTTCTTTGCTCATACTTCTTAGGGTTATCCAAAAACTCTCTCCAAGAGAAGTAACGGCCTAGCCCTTTCGTTGAGCGAAGGGTCGGCGCGGCTCTCCTTTCGATTTCCAGAGCACGCTCCATCAAATCGGGGTGATTGTCTCGGAGGTCCAGAATCTCCCTCTTCTTCATAGCGGGGCAGAAGAAACAAGAAGACTTAGGGGGGACTGGGAGTTCGGCATTTTCTATAGCCTCAATACATTCTTCCCTTCCCCAGTCCCAGTCAATCAAGGGGCGGAAGTACTGATATCTCTTGTCTTTTTCATAAGTCCGAACTCGATGCGTCTCATCAGCATCTATTCCAATATACTTAGCGACTGTTCCTCTTTTCCAGGCAACCTTCGCGGGCCACCACTTAGCGAGGAACTGCTCTTGGGGACGCTTCTTAAAATCCCAGGAACACCTCTTCATCCCAAAGGCGAGAGAAGGGAGGAGGTTTTTAGAAAGGCATTGCTCTTCTAAGGTCTCCCGTTCTTTGAATCGAGTAGCGTGAACTACGGTGACTCCTGGATACCCTCTCTCCTCCAACCAACCAGAAAACATGGAGACATACTCATAGGTCTCGGGCTTTTCCCCTCCCGTGTCAGAAAACAGGACAAGGTCAACCCTCATCTCTCGACGCACCAGTTCAATCAACATCGCGGTGCTATTCACCCCGCCTCCATAAGAGACGACGATTGGGGTTTTAGTAAACTGGAGATCATCGAGAGTCATTTTTTCCAACCATTTGAATCACATCAATAATTTGATCTATGGTCTCTATCTTCTGGGATAAATCGGGGAGGTCTTTCTCGGACCCTACTTTCATCTGAGAGAGAAGTTCTGCTCCGAAGAAATATAGGGCTTCTAAGACTACGGGCTCCTCTTTCTCAGTAATTTTGAGGAAGAGCATCACTCACCTCCGAATTGGCAGAGTTTGTAAGCGGAGCACTGGCCGTACTTACCAAAGCAAGTCTGGTTGTTCAGGGCCATTGGCCATTCTCTCGGTGGCCTCCCCTCATATTTTGAAATCCTTTCTTCTGCTTCCTGGATAACAGCGATGAAGTCTTCAAGAGCAGCAGGTGCAGGCTCAAGGGAACGCCTATCGTGGCCATAGGGAGGAGCCAACTGTACTCGATTGACGAGCACGCCCGCGAACCGCTCTCCGTAGGTCTTGTATCCGAATAGCTGATACCCGATGAATTGACCGTCAAGGATGTGCATCCGCAACGTCTTAGACGTGATGCGATACGCCGACTTGTGGTCAACAATCCAAACCCTCTCATTGTGGTCCTCTATGATAAGGTCTGCCCGTTGGGTGTAGAGGTATTTTTCTTTCCCAACCCGGGCTCTGAGTTCTTTCTCAACCTCCAAGACTTTCCAGTCTTCTCCGAGCCAGTTGTTCCGGTACCTGAAGTAAGAATCAACAAGCTGTGGAGCGCACTCTCTCCAGAGAGGAGACTCCTCTGCATTCTTTTCGGCTAATGCAAAGATAGCATCCTCGGGCAAAAGCCAGTCATCTGGATTTCCTCCCGTCTGGATTTCTTTTATTCTCTGGTAGTGGTGTGCCAGAGCAATGTGAAGGAGAGAACCCTTAACAAGCGGCGCTGTTATGGTGAACGGAAGATCCTCGATCTCCTTCCAGGCATAGAGCCTCAAGCACCGTATTGCATTTTGTATTCTATGCCATCCCCTTTCGGAGCGTCCGGCATCGAGTAACTTCGACATGATGATGTACCTTCTGTTGTAGTGTGTATCAAGTGGGATACAAGTGTCAAGGACTTTGTTCAGCTATTTTCGAAATTCGGTCCAGCAGCCTTTGTGCTGCGCCCTCAGAAGTGTCCACTCCTCCCAGGACTCCCTCTATTTCTTCTGCCGCTGCATCCTCTCCCACTTCTCCAACGTGCGGTAGCTTTTCTAAAAGTAGGTCTGCGACATGCTCATCCATTGTATTCCGAGCAACGATGTAGGAAACGAGAACCGGCCTCTTCTGTCCCAGGCGTGAGAACCGCCCTTCCCATTGGATTACCTTATCTGGTGTCCAAGGAAGCATCGTGATGAGGGCAAGGTCGGTGTCTTGTAAATCAATACTCTCGCCCCAGGCATCTCCGGTCCCGACTAATAAACAGGGCCCCGGGTGGGCCATGTAGTCTCTCCGGATGTCATCTCGAATAGAAGTATCAGTTCCTCCATGCCCACTCCAGACTTCGCAGCCTTTAACCTTGGAAGCAGCGCGATTGAACATGACAGAAAGTCTGTCGCAGTCTGCCCGACGAGCCGTGAAGACGACCACCTTTTGGTTGGAGCGGAGTGCTTCGAGCACCCGGTCTTCTACGTATTTATGTTTCCGAGAAGCAGCCTCCATCAGCAGGGCCTCGAAGTATGCGTCCCCGCCTTCCCCCTTAGCCCTCTTCAGTTCTCGCTTCATGGCGGCGGGTTTGTTCTGCTCAGCGTGAGAGAGTCGGATTACTTCTCTCCTTTTCTTGGGCAAGTGCTTGTTCACATCTTCCCTCTTCACCCGGACCTTCACATATGACAGCCTCTCTTTTAATTCAGGAGCATTGCTGAGCCCGTCGTATGAGTAGCCATATCCGTTGTGCATTCCTTGGCAGTAGCGCATGCCAAAATCGTGGAAGGTCCCCCACTGCCAGGGCTCTACTAAATCTAATTGAGTCCAGAGGTCTCGAATCCTACCGGGAACGGGGGTCGCTGTGAGTCCCAGTTTTCTCTCACTCTTCTGGGCAATCTGCCTCGCAGCATCGAGGCTATTCCCTAAACCTTGGAATCTCACAGAGCCATCAGTTTGTACAATCGCCCGCGTATGCCTGGGCCTCCGAAGCCAGTGGATCTCATCCCAGATGATGACTCCAGGTTTAAGAGCCCGTAGCGCATCGACCCAGTATTTCAGAGTTTCCCACGCAGTAATGTAGAGCTTAGAGGGTGAGGCTTCTATGGTAGGAGCCGTCCTGCCCAAAAGAAGTGTGGGTTCCATGTGTGTGTAGCGTAAGCACTGCTCCTCCCAAGTCCCTCGGGCAGCAGCTTTCGTCACGACGAGCCTTGGCCCGCTGCAAGCAGCGGCAAAAGAAAGACCCACGAGAGTCTTCCCCGCTCCTGGAGGTGCCCAGCAGTGGGCACCCGATAGGGCGAGAGCCTTCCCCAGCATCTTCTTCTGGTGGGGCTTCGCAAAATCTGAGAGGTCTCCTTTTATGAGAGGGCCAGATAATGCGCGGTGGACAGCGTTCTTCTCTACGCTGGGGTAAGGCGTCTCAAAATCTAAAACTGAATGGGCATTCAGTGGAACCCGGTATCCGGGGGAGTTCTTGTTCTTCCAGACTCCTGGAATCTCTTCTCCTCCCTCCGGCACCGACTTTGCAAACACGAAAGGTCGGGCCATTGGTTTATCCTTTAATCGTTAGATGGCGATCTCAACGACGTTTGTTTTCTTCACTTGGGCAGAAGGGAGGCCGAGGTAACAGTCGAGTCCCTTGCCTCCTACCATCATCCGTTTGGTAGAGATCCCTTCAATCTGTTGGAAAGCAAGCCGGAGGTTTGCTTCCTGCCGAACGTCCCTTCTTCCTCGTCGGTCACACCAAGTTGTGTAAGAACCGTAGAGCAATTCACAGGGCATAGCCTTTTGAATCAGAGCCTCTCCTACCCTCATAAAATCTGGAGGAGCAGGATAATCTGTGACCACAGTAGCTGCGCCATGGCGCTTAACTAAGTGAACAAACTCATCGATGGAGGAGCGGGAAGCTTCCTGGAGTAGACGACGAGCCCGGGTAGAGTAAGGACGCGCTATCGTTTTATAGTCTACTGAAAGAGAATGGAGGTGGTGGGCAAACCCCTGGACTTCCTCTGCGAAAGTCTTGGAGTACCTCCCAGTCTTAGGATTGAAACATCCTGAAAGCATGCGGCGATACTCGACGGTGATCCCCTTGGGCACAAGAACGGTGAACCTACGGTCATCCTCTTCAATCATAAGGGGACGTCGTTCGTTTGAAGTCATCCACCAAGTCATACGATTCTCTACTTCCGTTCGCGCAGCATAGGGAGCACGACAAGGAACCCGGTCATCGGTAACGTATGCTTTTAAAGAAGCGATGACGTCGTTGTCCCTTCCCCCGATGCCCACCTCGTCCGCGAGCACAAGAAGTTTCGTCACGAAGTTCGCGTTGAATGAATCTCGAAGAGACCGATTCGATACGATGGCAGAGTTTCTTTCTCCGATGATAGAGGACAGTAGCCTCCCGTACATTGATTTACCAATCCCCTGTTGAGGAGAGAGGCAGAGTACGGCAACCATTGATCGACGCTCAGGATGCTGAACAACCGCAGCACTCCAGTGCATCAACCATTCTTGAACCCCGGTGTCCCCTCCGCTAAGAACTTCTAGAATCTTAGTAATCCGAGGGAAGTCACCTTGGTTAGGCTCTAACTCTGGTGGAGCATACAGATTTAAAAGAGGTCCATCACTACTGGGCACAACCGCTCCGCGAGAAGAGTCGCAATCAAAGCCATAAACCTGGCGAGAGAGTACGTGGTCTACCATAGCTTGGACATGTTTCATCCCAAGCTCTCCCTGTAGTTTACCAATTAAGTGGTTGACTACAGTCTCTTTTCTAAGGGGGCTTTGTATCTGCCAAGCTCCTCGCTCTCTTCTATAGAAGACTCCTTGAGGAAAGTTGAAGGCCAGGTTTGTCTCTACATAGGTGATGAACGCATCAGAGATTTCTGTGAGTGTTTCTTTCCTATCCTTCAGAGAGCGGTCTCTTCTCTTTGATTTCTTTTTCTTCTTCTCCCCACCAAGCCAGAACTGTTTCTTCTCGTGCTTGTGGTTCTCACTCGTACACTGGAGAAAGACTCGCTCATCTTTACACACTCGTAGGAATGCGCTCCCGAAAGAAGCTCCTTCTTGGAAAGGGCAGGCGCATTTATACTTGCCCGCTCCTTCTTCTATTAATTCTGATACCTTCTTCTCCTCTCCCCAATCAGCGATTGTGAGTACCGTTTCCGGAGATAGAAGGGCCTCCCCCTCTTGGGGGTCGTTCTCGTTATTGCTTGCCATCAATGAATCCACACACAAGGGGGGCAGCGATACATTCAGGTAACTCTCATACGACGAGCCCGTTTTCCTAATCGGTAGGGCGTAGTGTCTTGCGAGGTCATTACACTGAGCATCGACTCCTTCTGTGTAGCCTATCAGAGAAAGGGAGGCTTCCCGAACAATAGTGAACTCTTCCCGAGAAAGAGACCGAGTAAGGAATAAAACCACACGATAGCGAGGCTCCGAGTCGTCGTGGGACCAAGTTGTATAAACTGCGTAAGCAATGCCGACCTCTTCCAACTGAGCCGACATTCGAGCGGCAGACCACCCTGGGCCATCGTAGTCAAAAACTACTGCACTAATACTTTCTACATTCTTATTTGAGCGCGTCTTGCCCGGTGGGTATAAGGCAGGGCTCCAGCAATCCAGCTTCTTCTTTGGGAAGGTAGAGCTTCTCCAAGGGGGTTCGTTAAACAACCTCTCAAGTTGTTTGACTTCCTTGACAGAAACACTGGACGGGTGTACAGTAGTGAAGCCTCCCCGGAATAGGGAGAGCTTCCAAGGTAAGCTGCTCATCTATGCTTCTCCTGTTGCCCCGTGCTGTTTCCCCAGCGCGGGGTTTTCTTTTATGGGTTAGAGATTTGGGGTGAACCAGACCAGGGGGCGAGCGCCATTCCTGCGAACTTGCTTTCGATAGTACCCAGCTTCGCGGAGCACTCGGCTCAACTCATTCTTGTACCGTCTTGGATAGTAAACCACTTCAGGTCCGATGACACCAATTAGTTCTTCAAGAGTGAATCCGTACTCACCCAAGTCCTCTGCAACTTCCAGAACCCTATGGGCTTCTGACGCTGCGCCCTCGGGCCCAAGGCTGGAGTCGAGTAGGGATTTGTAGAATCTAAGGGCCCGTAGCGTAGCCTCTAGTCTACTTGGGGTTTTAGCGAGCGCCTGCACTTCTCGGGCAAGAGAGGCGAGTTCTTCTTTCAGTTCAAGATCAGCCATGTTTGTCTCCTCTGCTGTCTAACAACTATAGCACGGTGGTAGTGTCAAGCAAGGACTATTTACCCTATCCAGAAACTTTTCTGAATAATACACCAACCTATAATTATACTTGGTTGTTTTTCTTTTAAGAGGATAGTCACGGTAGATCTTATAAGTCTAGAGTTGACAAGTGATTATAGGTATTTACAGACTTGTGAGTGGGTCAATGACCCTCTTACATCTTAGGGGATTACGTGATTTCAAGTACTTAGGAGATTGTACCGACGAGGTTCCAACCCCCAAGGGCGCTTTCCTAACTATAGGGGTTTACCTCTTAAAAGGTTTACGTGTCAACCTTTAAACCCCTTCTACGGAATTTCAACACCTTACCTTTCTAAGGGCAGAAACGGCGCTGGATACAAGTACTTGTAAGGCCTTGGCTGACTGGTAGTCACCAGGGTAGGGCAAGAGTGTTGACAGCCCCTTTGAAAAAATAAAAGAAACGTCCCCTGGAGGACCCGAAAGTCCCCCAGGGGAGAGGCTTCTATGTAAAGAAGCCCGCGATTAGAATCAAGATGATTAGCAGGCCGACGAAATTCATCGTCCTATGCTGATACGGCTTCCCAAAGAGCCATTGCTACCCGGTCGTCTACTTGGGACTGGTGGTCTCTTAAGTCAGAGAGAGTATCATTCAGGATTTCTGAGTAGGTTTCAATGAGGTCATCCAATTCCTCTGCGGCATTCTTCCGCGATTTGAGGGCCCGCTTGCCTAACTCTCCATCCTCAATCCCTTCTTCCAGTTGCTTCAGCCCACTCGTTACTTGGCGGATGAGTCCGCTTCGGATCGCTGAGAGTGAGTTCTTATTCACAATAGTTTCCATAATGGAGATTGTGTTGTCCGAGTTGGCCTTGTTGACTACCTCCGCAACCTTCTCCCAGAACTCTCTCTTGTCCTCTGGGAGCCAATACATCCCACCACGAGGACGCATTGAGACTCCCCTTTCCTTTCGGGCAACCTTAGAGAGAACAGTCCCAAGAGTGTTCGCAGGAATAATACCCTCCTGTCTTCTAAACTCATCCTCAATTTGGTGTAGTGTCCAACTGTGGACTTGGATAGAAGTATCCTCACTCCCGTGTTCATATTCGAGCGATACAGGCTCTCCCGAGGTCGAACTCTTGAAAGTAACCCGGAGGGCTTCAGTATAGCGGCGTCGACCATCTCCGAGGTCTTCCCGACCGCAGATGATGTATCCGCTCGTCCCTTTGACAGTCTTGATTGTGTAGTCCCGTCCACGGAATACCAAACTGAGGGCTCTGTTAAGAGCTTGTGTATCAATTCTCGGATCTGGAATTAAAGAATCTATTCCGAGTTCTTTGAACCCCTCCTGTAGGATTAGCTTATCTGAATTAGTCAGAGTCCAGAAAGTGTTGAACCCATTAATCTTATTCTCTTTTGTTACGATGGAACTCATCGGTTTGTCCTTTGTGAATGATGCTTGATTGCACCAGCTAATCTACCGACCGGAGCCGATAGATTAGAGGGAGAATCATATGCGGTTTGGAGATACCTCGTACCCAGTCTGTTCCGTGAATAAGAAACATCGGGGACAGTCTCCTTTCCCCCCAAAAATGTGATGGAGTTTCTTCATCGGAACTAGACAACTTACGCAATGGTGGGGGGGTTCCTCGTCCCCCCACTTTTCCACTGTCTGATAGATTTCTGGGTACAGCCCATGCCAGGTGTCGAGGCTCCATTCCTTCTTCTGGAATTCTACCAACATTGGATTGCACTTGTGCAGATCGTCCTCATGGTAAACCTCACCACAAGAAGGGCAGAGGGTATAAGGATTAGGTTCTAAAAGCATCATCCACCTCCTTCGAGAACGACGGACTCCATCCAATCAGGAACTCCATGCTCTCCACAATGGGCACCTATGAGTACAACCAACACAGGCACAGAACACTCATTCCTCTTGGGCCAAGGAGTGTATCCATCGGTCAATAGGATTATACAATGTACTGAGGGCTTATCATTATCCAGCCAATCTATGAGTGGGCGTAGGTCCGTCCCTCCCCGAGAGGAGTATTCGACATCACGTCCGGCATAAACCGAACCAGTCCAAGACACCTCGACATCTCCAGTAGCGACAATGCAACTACCTCCCGCAGCCTTCGCAATCCCTGAGATCTCAGAGGAACATCTCATCAAGTCATCATCGGACATAGAAGCTGAGGAGTCGACCCCAACTCCAATCCGTAGCTTAGGATGAAATGTGGCGGGTAGGATTACATCACTTGAGACGCAGCTTTGTCTACGGGAACGCCTACGGAATGTGAAGTCAGAAGACCCGGTAGTCATCTCCATAGACCTCCGGGCAAACTGACGCACCTTATTCTCCCACGGGATTTTAGGAGGCTCTAATTGTTCTTGTGCCCAGGATTCGATCCCATAATTTGTCAGCCCCCTGCTAGAACCAGAGTCTAGAATCTTACGCGCCGTGCGCTTACAGATATCCTTCCTCTCTGCTTCGCAGATACCCGGTGTATCAGAAGAAGGAGGCCCTATTTCCCAAGGACGCTTCTTGTTGTCCATACACTCTGCGGGCCGCCCTCCTTGAGGAGGAGGCTGATCTCCTCCTTCCTGTTCCGGACCTTCTTCATCTCCCCCTTCTTCATCTTCGGGGGGCAACATCTTGAAGTAATAGAACTCTGCGAGCTTGTGGCCCGGGAGCATCTCCCCCTTTGACCCCCTTATCTTCTCTGGGAATACACAGAAGTCTGGAAGGTGAGCACGTAGGAATGGATCGGACCCATTAATCTGGGCGTCCGCTGCTATATTCCAGATAGTACTGTCTTTCCTCTGGCAGTCCAGTTCCCTGAATCTGCGTGGGTGTTCCATTAACCAATGCCACACCTCATGTTTATAGGCAGCAACCAACCTGGGCAGAGGCCAGGACTGGTCTTCAAGCATATCGAGGATGAGTAGCACATCGTAGTAGCACCTCCCATGTTCATCCATTGCCCATCCACCACTCTGCTCTGATAGTCCAAACACAGGGACGGGCTCCATCCGAAATATCCCTTCCGATAAGAAGGGCGAATGGTTTGCCGCCGCAAACCGAACTACCGAGAATCGAGCTTGGGCTTTGTTGATTAAGTCTGCTCTCTCTTTTTCAGTTAAAGACATTTTTATTCTCCTAATTTATGGGGACGAATGATTGCGTCAGGCGCATTACTCCAAGGGACGGAGAGCGCGGAAACCTCAAATTCCAACGAGAATCCTCGGGTAGGATGGTGATGGATGGCCGCCCAGAATGTGTCTGTTCCAGCGCGGTCCCTCTTGAGAAACCCCGTGACTCCGACGACAACAAGGTATGGAGGGTACGCTTTCCCCGCGCGTCCCTTCCATGTACCCTCAGCGATTTTCCAGAAGTGGAGGGGAGGACCCTGCACTGGGAAAAACCCAGCATCTGTTACAGCCCGAAACCAATCCTCTTTCTCCCACTTCCATATTTCTTTCGGGGGAACAGCAGCCAGATGTGTTGGGGGTTCCATTTCCCCACCATCACCGGGCCCTATCGGGGCATTCCTCCATGTCGCCTTGTTGCCCCATTTCCAGTTGAGGCTCTTTCGTAGATGCCGAATAATCTTTTTATGGCGTCCGGCTTTGACCGCACTTTCGATAGAATGCCTACTCAGCCTATCTACAAAACTCTCAGACTCTTCGTCCGTCCAACGGTGAGGAAACCGCTCGCTGAAATAATGGGTCTTTCCATCGCCCCCTCCCCATCTTCGGTCCTCTTTTCTCTTATACCGACGTCTCTCAGCTTCTTGTGCGGGCTCCCTGAGTGCGCGGGGGAGTGCGTAGAGAATCTGGGAGTGAGTAGGGGGACTGAATCTGCCCCACCCATCCTGGAAAACCTCTTTAATCCAGGGGTGAGTGTCTTTGAGTTTCCAGAAATGACGCCCGGGCATACTCCTGTAGTCGAGATACCAGTTCCAGAGTTGCTTAACTTCTAAACACCGGCACCTCAGATCAGGATTGAACTCCATCATGGTTTCAACTCCGTCGAGGGAGTCATGGTTTAGTAGGGAGAGTCTCCCCTTCTCAGATAAGCGAATGGTATGCCTTTCATTCAGGCAGTTTACCTTCGCTAATATGTCTCGATTCATCATCGTTCCTTTGTTAGATCCTGCATAAATACAGGCTAAAACTCCCCACCCCGGAGGGTGAGGAGCTTTTGTCTATATTCAATCAGGGAGAAGCTATGCGTCTCCGCACTGGTCCTTGCGGATAGTCTTCTCAACTATTTCTACGATCACTTCAACTTCTCTCATTGGGCCCTTGCTCCTGCGTTCCCGAGCCTCGGCAACGCAATGGCAGCAAGCGTTCTTCCCGTGGAAGAAGTCATCCATGTAGCCTACCTGATTACACTTCGGGCAGACGACAGTAATTAGACTGTCCATTAGACCACCTTCTTGATTTCACGCAGTTGTCGGAACGTAGGGAGAAAGCCGAGCATACCAGGATGCGCCTTTTTCTTCAGTTCCTTGGCGAGCGGTGTCTTCTCAGATAGGAGACGCGACATGATGGTAGCACCCAGTGCTGCCTTATCAAAATGGATTGTATCCACAGCACGTCCCATTAATGTCCACGCATTATCCCAGTTCTCCTTGGATGGATTCTGTAGAACATAGGTTCCTACAGCGTTGAACAATAGGTAGCTAAGATCCATTCGATGGTCAGGGAATTGGTACGTAGCGGCTTGAGCTAAGATTTCCTCGGGAGGACTGAGTTCATCTCGAATCCGGAGGAAGTCCACAAACTTAGCTGCCATTTCATCACCAATAGTACCACCAACTAATAGCCGCATGACTGCAGGTTCAGTCTTCCTCTCTCGGGCAACCTTCAATAGGTGGGTGAGCATTTCCCACGACCTCGGAGTGCAGTAGGGACGGTTGGACTTTGCCTGGTCAGCCGGTTGTCGTAGCCCGATCCAAGCCTGATTCTCCAAGAAAGCAACTACGAGAGCAGACTCCTCAAGCGGGGTGTTATCGCCCGAGAGCATGTACTCTTTCCATTCGAGGTGCCCCAACTCCCACTGAATGTGGACAACACGATTGCTCTCTGGTGGAGCAAGATCGCTCGCACCGATAGCGATTTGTGGGTCATTGCAAGAAAGGTAGAATCTGGTAGAGTCTGGGAGAACTAAATCCCCAGCTTGCCGAGACGTGAGAATATTTTGAACAGCCGCGCGATTTAATGGAGCGGCCTGGTTCCACTCGTCAAAGTGGATGACGTAGGGCAAACCTTTCTTTCCGTGCTCGACCGCCTCATAAAAAACACGACCGGGCAAACGAACGACGACCTGTTGTCCGTCAGGCTGAGTGACTGTGACGGGCAAACCACCTGGGTCGGTAGGGTCACAGTTTGCCAGGATGACAAGGCCGTAGCCCCAACCCCTCTTTTTGACAGCCTCATATTTAGCGAGCGCTGATTTTCCTTCTCCCGGAGGGCCCCAAGAGATACTGTTGACGTTCGCATCCCAACAGATGCGTAGCAATTCTAAAGAAGTAGAACTTCCCATTTTTTTATCCTTTGAATAGTTTTCCGAATAGCAGAATGCTAACGGCCCAAACCCGCCTCCCAAAAGAGAGACGGGCTTGTGTCGGTATCATTCTTCTCCGTCGAGAATCGCCTTGATATTTACGCCACGAAAAATATGCTCCTTGCCATCTCTCGTGGTGACATAAGAATCGTATTTCCCATATTTCTCAGACGTGAGAGAGGACCAGTCCAAGGGACCCCTCGCCTCTGACAGTTCCTCCCTTAACTTCTGAGCCGTATCCCATTTCAATTGTTCCGTTGCCAGTCTTATGGCCCCCACGAGTCTGGGGATATTACTCTCCGAGAGTTTAATCTTAGAGATTTCATGGGGCGCGATTCCGCAGATACTATTGAACTTCTGGTATCGGAGAAGCCTGTCTAAGAGTTCATCTCTTTCTTTCCGCTTCTC